>Ga0307513_10000503_pt1 | contig 56292 bp, 57 predicted proteins | sample 15_EM_MG_FD_202174 | JGI IMG/M metagenome (GOLD analysis project Ga0307513, IMG submission 202174) | Populus trichocarpa ectomycorrhiza microbial communities from riparian zone in the Pacific Northwest, United States - 15_EM | ecosystem: Host-associated > Plants > Roots > Unclassified | place... | reverse complement strand
CAGCCGATAACGACGAAAAAGGAGAAGGTCACTGATGTGACTTGTGACAAGTGGACCGAGAAAACAGGTTTTTTGCGGACGCGCTTATAATTCTACACTATTAGACCCTGTACTAACGTACCGGGAATATGAAGATAAAAACGCGGGAGCCTGGAGGTATATGTTATTAAAACATGGTAGTACAACAGTCAAACACGTGGGGCTACCGGATTGGGTAGCAATCTGCGATTTTCACCCCAGTGCATCCACATCTCCCAAGGTGGGAAATGTGGATGCGTTTGCGTGAGAGGGGCGTGAATCCAATGGAAACACGTACCAGGGCAATTGCTTAAAAGGGCGAAGCGACCGCGCGCCGCGTTCGGGTGCAATCGCGATTTTTACAATTTTGACCCCCCTAGAGCAGGGGTCAGAAACCGCACGAAACGAGCCCAACGTGGGCTCTATTCCCTTCGTTTATATCAGTATAGTATACGTCTAAGAGGAATAAACCAATGCTTACATGTAGGAGTCGCTACAAGCGAAATTGTCGCCACACACCCGGGAGGCGAGATGGGGAAACCCTCATCAACTCGCGCCGAAAGCGGCGGAATCCCTTTGAATTAATGAGCATACTAAATGCCTGAAAGGACTAAGGAAACACTTACCTAACGCGCCTGCCGCGGGAGGATTTCTACCCCCACCCCTCGGGGTGAGGGTAGCCGGACCTGTACCGGGTGACCCCGGAACGGTCTTAAAACCTAGATACACATTAAAATAGTTAGCACACCGAAGGGCTAAGGCCCAACCTACCTGTGTGGCCCCCAATCGCGAGGGGAAGGGGCTGCAACCCGGGGTGAGCCCGGGTGCCGCACGCATTCCGAAAAAGGAAGCCGCGATCAATCCCATCAATCCGCGCGGTGAGCTGGCAATGCTCGCTCAACCGCCATACGAAAATCGATGATTACTCGCTCATTTCTCATCCGTTTGAGGTCGCGATTAGCGGGATCTTACGCGTTTGACGTCCTACAGGGACCGTACTTTTGTTGTATTTTATTTCGCACATTTTATGCGGTCACCCATTTCAAATGGGGCCAAAAACCCATCCATACGTAATACAATTAAACTATATTGAACGAATATGGGTGGTGGGAGCCCCGGGTACCCACCCGGGAGGGGGAGGACGCTGGGGAAGGTATTTCCCATGAGCGAGCATCCTCCCGGACAGTATTGATGGGAGGGGGCGCCCGGTGGAAACCCAGGGGTGCCGCGTGATGGGGGAATATGATATTTCCCACGAGCGCGACACCCCGGGACCCCCTGATCAACCCGGGATATCACCCGATCGGCCCAGGGCCCTACCTGCCCAAAAGGGATGGGTGGTGATGGCGCAGTAGTATTACTAGCCCACCCAGCCAGGCTGGGGGGGGAGGTTTTACTATTCGGACTGTGTTTATTTTACCATTATGTACAAAAACTCCGTAAAAGTAGTAATATTTCCATAAGGACTCCCGCCCGCGTGGCGGCTAATGGCCGGCACAACACTGGATGGTGGTACGATGGTGGAAGATTGGCCTCGTGGCTTTGACTCTGTTCCGTGCCAGCGCCTAGCGCGGGCTCGAACGCATCACCCGGCCTGCCGCGAGCAGGTTTGCGTTGTACGCTCCTTTTCGCCAAGCTTCGGTGTCGGATTGCCATATCAGCCCCTTATGCGTATGAAATTCTATGGCCGAGTGCTTTGGGCGGGTATCCACGCGGGTACCGTGACTTCTCAAATCCACTTCCGATCCGTTCGATCGCAAGGACCCTGTCCCCGACCAAGATTTTCACGACCTGATTTGTGGTGCTACGCATCTTCTGATGATGATCGCACCGAGCACAGTATGCATTGACCGCCGAGTTTAATCACGAGCTGCCGCGTGGGCAGACCAATACCAATTTACATATGCGTAAGTATGCCATAGACCGGAACAATGGTAAAGAACTGAGAGACAAGAGACACCCTCGTGTATGAACGGGTGGGGCGGGAGGGAGGAAAATACGGCAGAGGATAACGAAGGGTGGGAAAATGATAATTGGAGAACGCTGAGTCTGAGGACGTTTGGACGTAGGAGAGAAAGGCGATGTCGATGAGGGCCACCCCCGGGCTTCCCGTTAGTCCTTAGAAGGTCGGGACAGGTGGGGGCCCGTTGCGAGGCCTCAGAACCCTTTCGCTCCGGTTCTTCTTTTCGCCAAGATCTCTGATGTCGCCGAGGTTCGCCAGGTGGTCGGACAGCAATTTCTGCTATCTGTCAGGTATGTTCGTCCCAGCCTCATGCCAAAAAACTTACCAAGACTTTCCTTCTCATCTCGAGAACCTCCTTCCGTGCATCGGACACACGCTTGAGAGTGCGGATGGGGTTCCGAATAAACTCGAAAAATGGCTTGGGGCTGGCGCAATGAAGGTTCATAGAGCAACTTGACAATCATAAACGGGAGATCATTTGTTGTGGGGAGGAAATAGAACTTACGAGAGGGTTTCCAAAGTGAGTATGCTTTGATCGTCCTGGGGCCATATGACATTGAGGGCAGGGATTGTCTTTGCCCTCACTCCGGCCACCCAGTCGCTATCTGACTTGAGGAGAGATGTGCAAATGATGTGGAACAGGATGTCAAGTGTTAAAGGCAGCATGAGGGCCAGATTGAAAGCCAAATAGATCGCGAGAACCGATGATCCTATACCCTGGATGGGACCCAGGACAGAGGAAAGAGGGTATGGCAGAGTGAAGGACATGGAGGGAGACAGAAAAGGATCAACTGGGGGTGGGGAGACGACGTTGCTCTTTTAGTCGGGCCCCTATAGACATCAAGTCCAACCATCGGCGGCTCATCGACATCCGGCACCTCGTTCACGCACTTATCATTTGTCACGAGAATTCGAACCTCGAACATACACGAGCTCAATCAGGTCCGTGGGGAGGACCATTTATATCTACTGAGGGAGCAGCTCCCCATCGGGACCAAACTTCAAATACCAGTTACCCCTCTCCTTCCTCGAGATGGCGCCCCAATAAGCGGCAGCATGAGCGGTATCACTCCAGCCTTCACCGGCAGGGGAACCATCGGGCTTGCTCTCGTCACCATAGTAGAACCTACCACACGAGCGGGAACGTGTCAGCGAACACCAGATCCAGAGGAAAGGGAGAGGAAACCGTACCTGAACCCTTCCTTCTCATGAGCGATATGGAAGATCTCCGTAAGGTACGCCCCGTCGACCTTTTGCAATCCCAAACTGAGGTAGACCGACCACGACGCATCGCGGGGCAGGAAAGGCAACATATTCCCCGTAAAGATGAAAGTCTTGGGTGCTGAGCTGTCCGCTGGCAGAGATCTGAATCCCGCGATAGCTTGTTGCATGGAAGCGTATAATCCGACGGTAATGTCTACCGAGGCCTTGATGGCGGAGAGTTCGACTGTGGAGGGGTCATCTCGGACTGTAGGGAAAGTGAAGGCATAAACTGTATAACGGCAGGTGACAGTCGAAGAGTTAAAACAGATTATGGTCTGAGGCAATTGAACTAAACGAACCATTGAAGATGACAACGTTCGGAGCGGAACCAAGCTTTTCCTTGACCTCAGCGAAAGCCTTGGTAACGGAATCGGTATTCGAGACATCGACAGTGATGGGAACCAAACCCTCTTGCTGGAGAGGTTTTCTAGACCCAACGGCGACTTTATATCCTTCTTGTTTGAGCTTGTTCGCGACGGCGAGACCGACGTGAGCTCCCGCGCCAAGAATGAAAGCAACTAAAGACATCGTAGTAGGCTGAATATGCGCGTTGTGTGGATAAGAGGATGGATGTAGCTGTTGATGAGGGTCTCGTACCCGTTCCTCTCGGCATTCTTATACTCCTCCGTGCCCCACACATGACGCGCGGCGAAGCTAGTAAGAACCCGACGTCAACAAACCAAGGGAGATCGACCGCACTCGGCTTGGTTGACCCACAACGGCTTATGCGGAATGAGTAATCCAATTAACGCCCCTTCCTTACGCACGGACAGCAGCGCGCATTGCCACCGCCTTACGCCACGCCAAACCGCGATGGTATCGTCATCGTGGTGTCAATACTAAACCCACTCTAGTCCATTCTCGGCTTCGAGTGGGTGAGTGGCAAGAGAACGCGGCGTCCTATAATTAGGCTTGTCAACCCACGACCACTTACCAATTACTGTCATCTTCATCTCCTTACATTGGGCCACGTGGCTACATGGGCTTGGCAGTGACATAGAGAAGCCGGACATCATTCATCAGCGCCCGAGTATTCTGCATCAATACTGTAACACACGATGGGGAGCACCAAAGCAGGGAGCTCTCTCACCCTAGGACCGGTCAGACACGGACACGGTGGGAAAGGACGCACACAATCACGCACCAAAATCGAGAGAAATGCTGCGCGCTCTATACTTTATGACCAGATGGGTGGCGGGTTACAAACGCACAGAGTTGTTTTTGAGGACACTCTAGGTGCGGGGATCGGGTTTCGCAAAACCTTGGTGGTGCCATTTTATTTCAGGTCCGTGTCCTTCTTTGCATTCCCCTCCTCACCCCCGTCTGCTGAAAAGGCATCTGCTGATGGAACAGGTGCCGACGTCACAGTACTTCCCTAAGCACGACTTTTAGCATTACCGCGGGAGCATAAGAGATGATACACTCACCACCTGATCTGAAACCTGGTCGCATACAGTTTGTTACTGATACATCCTACGAATTCATCAAATTCCAGCGGCCGCCTCCTCATTGCCACGACCGACATCTCCGGTCCGAGGTGGTATTCGCTATCCTCGGTTTCCCACTCCGCGTTTTGATAATACCCCACCCGGACGAACTCCTGGTCTTTGTGGCTCCCGGTCGGGATCAACACTGCGATGCCTAACACGTCCTCTTTGGGTCTGGTACACAACCTTCGAACTCGAAAGCGTTTACGCCTATGGGGGTGGGTCCGACAAGACAGTCGTGGAAGTCTTGATTGAGGTCTTCACTACGAGGTGACGAGACGTGGATGGGACGCCATTTTGAATCCATTCATTGTGAGAAAAATCGGTTAGTCCTTCCCCCGTCGTAGAAACGCAGGTGTATGCGCGTGAGCGTAAGAGAGAGAGGAACGTACCGTCCTCCAGGGGAGCGATCCGCTCAAAGGTCACACGGAAATGACACGGGCCTAGGAATCGCGTGGGATTATTGAGGAACTCTACGCTCTGTTCATCCCAGTAGGTGAGCGGGGCTATCGCGGAAAAGGGAAGAGAAAACGCGAGCTTACACAGATGCAAGTGGCGACGAGGCTCTACCTCGGTGCCAAACTCGCTTGACGAGTAGCTCAATTGCTATGGTGGGTCACAATCATCAAGAAAGGCACCGAGTAGTGAGTACCAGAGTTACCTGACAGTAAGGAGGTAGGGGCCGCCGTTGGCGACATCATGGGATGGGCAATGTCGCAATTAGTATTAGGGAACATTTCAAATTCCCCGGGTTTCCTCGTGCACGTGATCAATTTTGCCGTACCGATCCACAACAGTGACCAGATCGCGAATTAGCGCACGGGAAGCGCTCGAGATGTGGCGCGTAGGCAGGCGCGTCGCTCGGCATTCCCGTCCATCTTCTGCAACCAATTATGAAGACGCTACCTCGTCCGGGTTGCACTTCGTTGCCAACCCGAAGGGAAATTTTCGGGCGCCGGTCGGATCAACGCGCTCGGGGAACACGTCCCGACTCTTGGATTTAAACGAAAGGCTTCCGGCACAGAGAGAGCTGACACAGAGTCCCGTATGGTTATTCAAACTGTCCGCCACGAGCAATCACCTCCTGTCTATCCCAACACTCGAGATCAAGGGTGGCAGGAGGGCGGGGCTGTCGAATACGATCCTCACTTGCCAATGGAATGATGCTTTGGTTCCGTGTCGGTGCTGGGGGTGACCGAGTGGTATCACCCAGCGGCTGGCAAAAGAGTGTCCATTTGTGATTGTGATTAAATAATAAAACCCAAGTAGGTTAGCTATAGATCATTAATTTGATTGGTCTCACGGAGTAACGCAGTATTGGAGGAGTGTATGCCTGTTGAGGGTTATTCGGGAACGATGGTCGAGTACACGGAGACACAGGTGTCGACATCGAAAGCGTTGTTAGATTTGGCCTTGTCCACATTGTAATCAAGGCGGCGTTGGGTATAAGTGTCGGTAAATTTCTTGTCGCAGAAAGACCACAAATTGAGGCGGCCATGAGCAGCGAGGAGGTCGAACTGTTTATGAAGCGCAGTCAGTGGGTTGCCTGAGTTTCTTCCACGCGAGTGACGGGACTTGTTTGCCTGGTGTTCACCGGGGACTTGGTAACTTGGCCGATACGAATGCATTAGTAGAAAGGTTGACACGTTTAATCTTCGTGGAGTCAACTCACCACAGCGCACCAGACCTGGATTGGAGCTGGCATAGGCGTCCTTGTGGAGCCGTAGAAGAAGGGGACGTCGTTGTCCAAAACGTAGGTCGAAACGGTCACCTCAGGAGGAGCGGAGGTGATCCCACCATCAACCATATTGAGACTCTCATCGGAGCCGCCAGTCCGGTTCCCAGACTAGAGAAATCCAAGAGATCGGTCCCACAACATGCGTCAGAGTGGTGGAGGATGAATTGTACTGACTATTAACGTGGTGGACGAGACACCACCGGAAACACCTGTGGTGACTTGAGCGAGCTGAACGCCATAGGGGAAGGGATTTTGGCTATTAGGGTTGAAAGCGGCCACCCGGAAGTTTGTAAGGTCGGAGTAGGCCTCATATCCTAAACCAGAGCAAGGGTCAGCTGAGTGACGTTTCGCGCTTAGAGCCCCGAGGATGGAGGTGACAGCCAGAAGAACAGAGTTTAGGGTTTAAACGCGGAAGAGCATCGTGAAGGCGAATAACGAAATATTAAGGATAGGGAGAACAGAAGATGAAGAGAGGAGGAGCTGGTGGGGGAGATGAGGCGATAGAGAGATCTTGGCTACCCCCGACCTTTTCAACAATTTCGAGGACCTTGGGACACTGTAAACCGCATGCACTCTTTTCGCTCGACGGGGTTCCTGCGAGGCCGGAAAAGGCACTACTATGCGTTTACGTTCATTCCCGAGCCCTGACAGAGACGTTTCGCTTAAGGTCAAAGAAAGGGGCGATCTGATGAAACGAAAGGACGAAGTGATACCAACTTCTGAGTGTCGCCGTTAAGTCCTTGCGCCCCCTGTGATACAACACAAATTCCAGTATATGGCCCCGGGGTCGGTACCTCCGGGCAGCGCGATGTGTGAATAAGTACCCTGTTAAATAGCTCCAATGGGATATCATCACCTCGACTGACAACCACATGATACCAAACGATGATCCCACCTGAACCTTTCGCATGCGAACCTGCGAATATTTTAAATTATAACGGATCAGTGCAGCTTTTATAGATACATACACTTCCCAGCAAAAAAAAAAAAGGTTAGCTGCGTCGTTCCGAGGCGGAGGGGAAAGGTGGCTGAGTTTGTCAGGTGTGGAGAGCATCCGTGTTCTCTCTATGAGATGCATAACACCCTACACTGTTTCGCATTGGATCTACGCTCTGATTCTTTTCACTCCCACCATGGCTGATGTGCGTGCTCGTTCCGGTCTATGCGACGGAGGCCATGCGATCAAGATTGGCAATGACCTTTATGGGAGGTTCCTGGCCCGATTGAGCTTAGACACGAAGGCGGGGTCGTTTGTTCAGATAGTGGTCGCAGATTTGGTACTGGGATGGCACCGCCAGATCCAGTTCATGGAAAAGTGGCGGGGGTGTGTTCCATGGGGTTCACTTTGTCGCTTGAGGTTCAGATGCGCCTCAGCACGGTGGAGAAGCAAGGAACGTAGAGATGAAGATCTGAATGTGAGTGAGTATGGTGTTGGTGTGGAGGTGAGCCGGCATGTGGAATCTTATTATCCATCCACTCCTCTCTCCCGTCACTGGCTTCGGGTGTGGTCGAACACTCTGCGCAGTACGTCTGCCGGGTAAGAACAGGTACCGTCGAAAGAGGTTGTACTTGACCAGGACGGGCTCGTCCACCAGAGCTAGGGTATGGGAATCGCCTGGATGCAAGGAGAGGTGAACATGGCTCGCGAGTCCGTAAATCAGGAATCGGGCTCGTCGATAAGTCTCATTGGGTGTTCCGGGCCTGGGAGACGGGCATGACGGGCCACGACAGACGAGATCGAGACCCCGGCCTTCGGGTTCCTGGGCTCAAAAGCCTTGCAAACCTCCGACGTGTTCCACACTTTCTAGACGTTGAGCAGTGGTAGAAAAAAGGCTCCTGAAAAAATCCGATGACAACCTGAGTTTAGTTGGACGTTGGCAGCGGACTGACCGGCACGTGACCGTCAAACTCTCAACACCCACTTGCTGTCCGACGTCCAACGAGCCCTCGCTTCGTGATACCAAGGCGACAGCGACGCGTTAACCTCCCTCTCCAAGTGGATCACCCACGGAATAGACATTCCGCTGTAATAACGGCCGAAACAGGTTAACCCTTGTGCAGTCACGGAGCAGACATAAATCGTACTAATCGCATCCACCTAGGCTCTCACCTCGTTCAGGTGGCTGGGAAGTGTTGGAGGTGACTGCTCAATGGTCTTTTCGGCACCTGGAAGGATAATTGTGATTGGCATCGTCAAACGTCAACGCGAACGGTCCAAACCATCCTCAAGCACCAGCTTTCGGCATAATCACCTTTCTGGGGTGTTCTCGAGCTTGACTGGATACCGTGGCGCGGAACACGTTATGGGGTTGTCGGACGGCAAAAGGGCTGAGTGCGTCAGTGAACACTCAATGTGGACCTGCGAGTTGAAGGAGTGCCGATCATCGTACCACATCCTCGATTCCGCACCAGACCACAAGGGATCCTGGCAAGCGCGCCCCGACCGTTCAATACTTTCTGGGCTATCCGCAACGAATTATCAGATTGGGCGCCAACGTGTCGAGGTATTTAAGTACGTCTCGGGAATGACCGAAAGACAACCTGCCCTTAACCTCCTCCAATGCAGGCCGAACCGGCTAAACCGCAGGGAGTGGCGCAAGCCACCAACATCCAAGGAACCATGGGCGGGCTACTGGCCTGGACGAACGCTATGTGTTCGCCTTCTGTACGTTCTCCAGAGCTCTGGTACACATGCGCCACACTGACACCACCGTCACACACCCAGGTTCACCAGCACCAGAAGATTGTAGGTCGCGAGAAGGAGTACTCGAACGAGGTACAGCGGAACAACGGATTGTTGCCGAATGGGTTTCTGACGACGTTTCAGCTTCGATTCATCGAAAGGACTCTTTCGGACGTTATGGTTAGGCTCAGATCTGCGATAAATCCTACCTGCCCGATCAATAAACTCCCTCCGGAAGTCCTCACACGCTGCTTCCTCTACCTTGTTCCCGACTTCCCACTTACCATCGGCTCCTACGAGGTCAATCACGACTGCATTCTTGTCACCCACGTCTGCAAATACTGGAGAGCAGTCGCTCTCAATTTCTCTGGATTGTGGGACCATTTCGAGCCCACCCGACCGGAGATACTTGCCATGTACCTCAAACTGTCGGGTTCTCGGCCGTTAGAAGTCTGTCTGAAACATGTTGGGCATAGGTTCCGTCAGACGATGGCGGACAGCTTATATCCATGCGAAGACACGATGCTTGACCTATTGCTCCCTACGGCCCCACGGATACGTAGTCTGACCATGCACACAAGCTGGATTCCCCCCCACAACAAGTGTCGGTTCGTCCTAGGTCCCCTACCAGAGCTGGAAACATTGTCGATTACGTCCGACATTGGTTGGGAGAATGAAAGTGACAACCAACCCCAGAAGCGCCTAAGGGCGTTATTCAAACCCGGGTTGCCCCGCTTGCGCCGGTTGTTCATCCCAGAGTGTACCCCGTGGCCCAACAATGACTTCAAGAACCTTACGTTCCTCTGTCTCTACAACCAATCTGCCCTCGAGGAAGAACTCCCCGAACTATTGCAAATGCTGCGAGGGTGTCCGAATCTCGAGGAGTTATATATCCGCCAACATGAATCCAGTGATTGGATCGACGACCCACCCCCGAATCCTGGCCCCACCTTCCCCGCCCATTCGCTTAGAAGATTCCGCCTCCACAACTTCAGTGCCTCAGCAACCGCTTGCGTCCTCTCCACCATGCTTTTGCAGCCGAACGGGGTTGCCGTCCATCTATCGGATACCCTGATGGCCGCAGACACCTTCGCTGAAATCCTCCCCTTATTTCCCCCACAATCCGCCCTTGGTAGCACGGAAAAGCTCGAGGTCTATCACGAATCCAGTTGCACATTTGGGATGATGTTCTGTTGCACCGGAGGTTCGCTGAAGATTGGTGGCTCCCTATCGTGGCATGAGGAAGAAGACGAAGCGGAGGCAGCTATTTCATTGTTAGGGTACATCTACCAGGAATGCGCGCAAACCCTCAAGGAGCTCTGGATCCATAATTATAACGACGTGGGGGCCGGGTACATCTTTGAAAACTTCTCCTGCTTCAATTTGGAGAAGCTCGTCCTCGTGGGAGGTGGAGAAGATTCCGACCGTCTCTGCGAGGTGCTAGACCCAGGAAACCCAGGTGCCCAGGATCGGGACCTTCCCGCTCCACGGTTACACTCAATCGCGATCCACGGGATCTACCAACAACCCCAATTGGAACGACTTGTTGCGTTGTGCGAAGCGCGATCCAGAACAGACCACCCATTGCACGAGGTTTCCATGGCGTGGCGCGCGCACTTGGGGGATGTACCGGAGTGGATGACGAGGCTCTGCTGTTTGTCGCCAACCCCTACCCACATCAACACGGATGAATGGGACGAGCCTCAGATGATGGAACTCCCAACCGCTCTCAGAGATTGGGAGGGTCCCTGGTGGCCGTCATGGGACGAAGCGATCTTTAGTGACACCCAATACGGTGCTTGATATACCTGTATACATACGTTGGTGTAATGTTTTGCAGTAGCACGCGAGGTCGTCGCGAAACGTAGGCGCTTGAATCAACACAGATTTGTTTCCGTGAGTACGAGATGGCGGACTCCCTATCGGAGGACTACACCATACTCCTAGCCTTGGGGTCGAAGTTACACTGCAACGCAGTGGCAGAAGCTGGGGGTGGTGTTACTTGGTCTGTTTGAGGAAACTACTGAGACCGACCCCAACTCTAAATGAGTTGCAGGAGAAGCGATACTGTAAAACCTGTTTATAACACGTGCTCGACCTGGACAATCATTCTTTTCGCCCACTCACACCTACAAACAACCCCACCGTTGAAATCCAGCCAAATGGGGCTGATCACGGGCTCAGTTCACCAAGATGGAATAGTTCCAAGCGGGCGGCGATTAGGACTTTGGACAGCCTGACAACGGCAGCGACCCCACGATAGACTCGGGTCCTGGCTCACTCGACAAGTCAGTCTTCCCTTCACTTCATTTTGCTTCGCCATGCACACACGTGGTATAGACGAGCCAAGGGCGGAGGTAGGACGCTGTCCGGTTTCAGGGATGCTGTGCGTCATTTGACTTTCCACATTCATCGATCATCCATCGAGTCCTCGACGGCCCTAGCCGCGGTCTGATGGACCTGCCCCACACTAGAAATGGCCCGCTGGGTTTGTATAAACAGACAGCGGACACTTTGTGATTCAACCCTCCTCTCCCTCCTTCCCCCTTCACGCGTCCATGTCCTCCGCGGACGTTCTGCAGCGTCTCCTTAAACTGGACCTGTCAACTCCAGAATCCCGACGCGTCCTCGACAACTTTTTTCATTTCCAAGGATACGGGTATTTCGTGTCGACATTGGAAGATTCGGATGTCTTCGGTTTCGTGAACTTCTTGGACAAGGTGAGAGAGGTTTCGTCGCTGTGTCGAAAAAAAACCCTAATCGGCGGCATTCCAGGCCTTGGACGCGATTCCGGGCTCCGAACAACTCTGGCGGGAATGCCTGGATGCTCTTCGGCAGATATGCGGGGATCGAGCCGTTCTTCCAACAACACACGTGTTGCGTCGCGGACTGGTCAAAAACAGGAAGGCTTCTCTCACCACCAACGATACCGATAATATCTTGGAGGCTCAATACAAGCGAAGGGCGGTTAGCATCAGGGTTTTGCGGATACCATCAACTGCCGATCAGGATTTCGTAAAGAAGGTGAATCGATACAACTCCATTTGCGCTAATTAGGCTAAGTGCTGACCGAATGGTGTAGAAATTTTGTCACGAGGTCGCGCTTTGGAGGAGGCTGGATCACCAGAATCTCGCCCGAGTCCTCGGTGTCATGATGGATCCGTACCAAGTCGTGTTTGACCGCGTATCTGGTATTGACATTGTAGAATACGCCTCGACCGAGCAAGGCGTAGATCGCGTAGTTTTGGTGAGTTTCTTCACAATCTTTGTGTTACCTTGTCCTTCGAAGCCCGCTGGAACATGTTTCTAGCTCTCGGATGTTACTGAAGGCCTTGGATATCTACATTCTCAAAAGGTCATCCACGGAAGACTCCGAGGCGTGAGTTCCTACCTAAATACCTACAGAGCAGCGGAACCCGTAACCTTGTCTTTCGAACAGTCGAGTATCTTAATCGATCAAGATGGCCGTGCCCTTTTGACGGACTTCGCGTCACCTTCCGTCGCCTGGGCCCACCAGAGTGCTTCCAATCAAACCGCTCGTTGGTGTGCACCGGAAGTTCTGGGTAACGACCCCCTCTCTGGGACGCAACCGACATTCGCCTCAGATGTCTTTTCGTTCGGGATGATCGTTTTTGAGGTAACCCTTATTCCTTCCCACGAACCCATCCCAAACGGGAGTGAACCCGGTTTGATTTCTTTTTCCCTAGGTCTTCTCGGGGAGGGTACCTTTCGAGGGAGTTGCTGATGGCGAGGTGGCCGAGCGAATACGTTCTGGCGAACGACCGGATAGACCCACAGGGTCGAAGGAGCTCGGGCTATCCGATACCGTGTGGGAAGTGACTAAACGGTGTTGGCATGGTTCGCCCGACCTTCGACCCGGGATGGTTGACGTCCTCGAATACACACGGAGGCTGTGAGTCAACCTTTTCGAACCCCAAAATCTCATCCTTACGAGTGCTTCGGGCTCAACGACGCTTTGCACACTCTAGTCGGCCGGTCTCACGGACTGAGTATTCGGAGGCTCCCACTCTTGGTGAGTTTGATGCTAGACACGGATTGTCGAACTGCTTGACGAGACCCACCGGTTTCCGCCTTGTTCAAACAGTGGATCCAGACGTTGCGCCCACAGCGAGTCGGTGGAGACGCTTCTTGAGCACCACGTACGTCTGTCTTAGTTACAACTGTTATGTCATGGCTAACCGTCGGCCAGAATATACTCGACATGAGTGGTGTTGTTCACTACGAGCATGGTACAGTGAGATATGTGATGGTGTATTAATATTTTAATTTCTGGTGTTCTGTCGCTTGCTTTGGGGTTTCATTGTTATTACCGCTAGATATACATGTAGAACATAGCTTTGGTACACTCTCGAGGCCTTACATCCAATCCGCAGATGGCTTTCGCCCTCCCAGCATCAATGATCAGGATGTTCACCTCGAACATGTCGATCCAATCGGCGCTCGGGAACTTCCCGTCCGAATCGATGATGACAAAATGACGAAATGATGTGACCAAGCCGATGTAATATCCTTGCTGGTGGGAGTAAATCGTGCCAGTTCCTCCGTGGGCTCTTGTGAGAAGGGGCCGTGGTTCAAGAGCGCGAGTCTTTGATGAGGGAGATAACGAAAGTGTTTGAGAGCAAAGCGAAGAGAGGAATGATACACTGATTCCGCAGTGAATAACAAGTGTCTCGAGGGGGAGGGGGGGCCGATAATGGGTACCCATCCTTGCGTGCAGCGCGTGAGTAGAAACTCGCGAAAATCGATGAGATGGGGGTCCGTCGAGTGGTCTAGAAGCTCTTAAATGAGATCATTCCATTTGGCGATAATCTCCTACCGATTGATAATCCATGAAAGCGGGTGACAGCAGGTTCGAGATTCGAGGGTGCACTATAGAAACACCGGCGTCCTTGCCTAGGCTGACGATCTCCAGATGTACACTCCTCCAAAGCGCTACAACGGATATCAGGGCTTGGCAGTCCATGACTCCGTTCCCTTGAATCGTCGATAGTGGTTCCTGCCTGTGATTCGGTACTATGGACTATATGGTTGGGAGGACGAGATCAAAATCGTATAGCTGACGACCCGAACAGTGCGTGCGCGAGTGACACCAAACAATACTAGCGGGGGTCCTAGGCGTGATGGGCCATACGGAATCCTCAAGAGATCGAGACTCTCCGGGGTGCGATTTGCAGTGAGGCGATGGCGATGCTACTATAACGTGTGTTGATGTCAAGAGCAAGCAACGAGAATCAGAGTCCGCGCGACTGGGAGAAGATACTCACAGGTGATTCTGTGAAGAACCGAATTGTTCACATGAGGGAGATAGTGCGGAAATTATTGGCCGGCCCCGGGCATCGCGAATCCTGCCTTCCGACGATTGAATTCAAAGCCCGGCTGAAGACGCAGCTCATCAACAAGGAAAGGGCGCGGACCGATAGAGAAGGATATAGGTGGTCGAGGAAGTCCAGATACAGGGGATGCGTGGTCAGTAGGGGTGGTCGCTGATCGCGTCGTGTTGGAGGTCGCGTCCTATTTTACCTCATTAGTATTCTCCACTTACCGCGCACACCTGGCCCAATTCATCTCCAGTCCCACAGGGCCTACCGCGATGGGTATAGTTCCAAGTACCCATCGAGTGCGGCTAGCTCCTAAGTGCCATAAGAACATTCCTGTCAATCGGGGACGCGCGTCGTGTCAGTTAGAAGGCGGCATATTCGCGTCGTACCTAGTGCGATTGAGAGTCGAGGGCGCGGTCTCCGTGTGGTAGAACCGGGTAGGTAACCGGGAGCGCGGTGACGAGGAATAAGTGTTGAAAGTGTGGGAATTTCAGTACCTGACTTCAGGCTCCGACGATCACCTTGACCAAAGGACAGTGGACATGGACTCGGACAAGAGGCGGGCAAGACGCTGAAAACTTGGGGAATAAAACGAAATCTGAACCTGGGGGTGCGTACTCTTCGTGCTAGTGTGAAGGGTTCCGAGGATGTGACGCACGTGACAGAACCCGCTTGCCCCCCGCCCATACCCGTGAATACGCTACACCATATCCACCAGATGAATAACTCAGAGATGCCCTTGCTGGGTAATCCCCTCCACCCATACAAAATACACCTAGTGCTCTATTTTTGATATAAAACGAGAGGAAACCGGGGGTGGGGACACGCAGCAAACATGTTGTTCAACCCCAAATCTCTCGCATCCGCGCTCTTCCTCTCCACCGTTGTCCTCGGCGTTACCGTCGAACCCTCTGGGCATTTCGAGATAGAGGCTCAACCCAAGGGTATCGATGTCTCATCCCATCAGGGCAATGTCAATTGGAATGCTGTTGTTTCCAACGGCGTGTCTTTCGCCTACATCAAGGCGACCGAGGGAACTAGTAAGGCCTACGGTATGCTCGCCGCAGGGAGTACTAACATCTTATTTCAGACTACAAGAACCCTTACTTTTCCTCCCAATACACTGGTGCCACCAAAGCTGGTCTCATCCGCGGTGGCTACCACTTTGCACTTCCCGACAGGTCCTCAGGTGCTACTCAGGCCACTTGGTTCGCTTCCAATGGTGGAGGCTGGACTAGCGACGGCATCACCCTTCCGGGTGCCTTAGACATGGAATGTACGGACTATATATCTTCCACCTCCTAGGTCCACCAACTAAACACCCATCGCTCACCGGACAGATAACCCGTATGGCGCCACTTGCTACGGCTTGACCGCTACTGCAATGGTCAACTGGATCCGCGATTTCTCCAACACCTACCATTCCCGTGTCAGTCGCTACCCAGTGATTTACACCACCACCAATTGGTGGAAGAGCTGCACCGGTGACAGTTCGGCGTTCGCTTCTAGCAGTCCATTGTGGATCGCCCGTTATTCTAGCTCCGTAGGTCCTTTGCCAAACGGATGGAGCTACCACACATTCTGGCAGTACGCCGATTCCGGTCCCGTTCCTGGCGACCAGAACTACTTTAACGGTGACATGACTGGCTTGAAACGGTGAGCCACCTTCTCTCTTATGAGAAGCAGGGTGGTGTCCTGACCCACGTTTTCCGACAGCCTTGCCACTAGGTAAACACCCACGCGCAAGCGAACGACAAAATATCACAGATGTACTCCGTATCCATCGATAACACTATTGTAAAATCACACATCCTCCACCTTCAGAGTTTAATCCCGGTATTCAACCTCCTTCTACCACGCATCCATAACAAGGGACACTTTGTCCATCGTTGACCTCCGCCTCGTGCCCTGCAGCAAGTTCTTCTCCGCTACGTTGTCCTCCTGAGAGCATTCACCGCAACATATCACGTCCCTTTTGTCGTCTTTGATCCTCGCAAATCTGCTTCCCCACTTCTAGAGTGTTGGGTGAGCTCTTCGTACTCTCACTTGTGCTGGAGTTCCTCAAGATCGGGTCCCCGGCCACAGAAAGGGAAAAACCGCCCCCCCAGCACCCTAAAAAGCTTTGAGACAATATTGATGATCGCATAACATCATCTGTAGCCTCTGTAAAGTGGGATGGCTCCCAAATTGTTTAAGGAGTTGGTCACAACATGGGCGGACAAGGCACGAAAGACGCGACCAAACGGTACACCTTTGTTCTCCTGTACCGAAACAATGACATTCTCTTTACTACATCTGCCGACAACTCGTATGCACGCTTGGAAGTGAGGCATCGAGATTTTATGCCCTACGACAAATCCGGAAGCTCGTTACTAACCATAACTTCCACGCGCGGTACAAACTTTCGGAGCTCTTTGATCGAATCACAGAGCGGAGGGCTGAAGACCTGGTCGATAATCACTACCCGATGCAACCGAGCGGCGGCCAAGTACTCCCGTTTCGCTTGTATTTCTTTTAACTCTGTGATTATGTGCCCACCCACCCGACAATCGAAGAACGCAATGGTTTTGAGCGACGGGCACAACACGGGCACCTCTGTTAACGCGGATAACGATCTGGGATAGAGGGAGGCTCTGGAGATGACGAGAGCTTCCAATGCCGGTAGTCGTTTCAACAGTCGGGGCAGGCGGGTGGCAAGGTCTTCGGATATGAACTTGAGATCTAGGTGGAACTCGCGGACGGCGCCGGTAGCAAACAGGTTCAATTCCACGGAGATTTTAGACTCGGTTATCCGACGATGGAAAGAAAATGAGCTATTGTTGTTGGATAGGTTATATTGCTTCGGGGAATGCCGGTACTTGATGGTGGTTATGGGAGCAAGGAGGTCCTGGATAGGTGTGGGGGGATGAGGTAGAAACGAGGCCAAGTCCCAACACGAGTTCCCTTCAGACTCATGAACCTCTATTTTTATACCACGGGGAAGGCATAAGCACGAAAACAACCCTCTTGAGCCAGTTGCGTCGCAGGTGAGCACAAAGCGTCGAAGTCGAGGAAGGGATACCATTCTTTCAGGGACCGTCCACACCGATGCTTTGACGAACCCAAGGCTCAAAGCGATGCTTTCGAGGGTGGCGTTTGAATCCAGGAACCCAATAAACTTTCCAAAAGGAATTGTGTAACCGACGAGCTCCAACTCCACGAGAGATGGGATGTTGTATAACACAGGGTAGATGGGGACCCGAGTCAAGTGGAGCGATTTGAGCTTCGAAACGTCCTGGAAGAGTGGAGGTGCGGGGATATCATTCGATGGGAAAAATTCGCCGGCACTCGAAATCTCCTTGAGATCCAAGGAGATAAGATTGGACATAGGGGGGGCGAAGAAGTCGATAAGACTATCCGGCATCCGGGAGAACGTCTGACACCCGCTGATGGATAGGCTGGAGATCCTGGAGACGTGAGGAGCCAGCACCGGGACGAAACGAAGGAGGCCACTGCCCGACCAAGACTCCGATACCGAGATGTCGACGGTCAGGGGGGCCTCTCCTGCACGCTCCAGACACAGGGGGACCAATCGCCCCCATCCACTACATATGAATGCCCAATTCCTAGGACTGGAGATGATGGCTTTGCGCCAGTATTGGCAGACGTGGGTCAAGGAGAGGATTGGCTTTGGTTTAGTAGAGACGACGAAGGAGGCGCACACCGCGATGATTTCGGGAGGGAGACGGTTCGCGAGCTGAAGGGGGTTCTTCAAACAAATTACTTTGTGTAGGATTTTCTTGACTCGTTTCTCCAGAGCATCGACCTATAGGTTCTCTCGTTAATACTCGGTTGTTTTTCTCCTGTCTACTGGACCATACTTCAACCCTCAATGTGGCCACATGAGTGCGAGACACAAGAGGTAATCTGGTGCATTCGATGGACAGCTTCTCGTTCAATGCTCCGATAAGTTGCTCGATGGAGAGCTCGAGGACGGGATTGGGAGTCATGGTGGTCGTAGTCAACCCCTGAGGACGGTCCTCGGTACGGTTTTGGTGTATAAAGCCGAGGACTCCGATCACATTCTTCACTGATCATTAGCCCAGTCACTCGGTTATCACAAGAACCATCGTAGGCAGTATGTATGTATTATACAGTATAGTCGAACCTCAGGAAATGCGCATAGGAGCACCCGTCACTTTGCAAGGCCCTCCTTACGTCAGGTCCGTGGGTAAAGTATTGCCCATCCACATTTCCACAACCGCCACGTGCCTCTGTAGTACATGAATCGAGTCGATGCTCGGAAACCGTCCTTCCCCACTAACGACAACAACACGATGCAGCCACGTCGAGGCGGATTTCTTGCGGTCATCAGCGAAACGTGTTAGTTCCCCTTCTATAAATTCATCGGTGATGGCACAATTTAGAAATGCAAGGATTTTGAGCGAGCGAGTGGACGAAGGATCCAAGAACAGAGGGGAGAGGAAGCGTGATATGCTGGTGTTACGCTCGATGGCAAGCACCTCGAGGGCAGGGAGGGACCAACCGAATATATAGGGGGTAGGAGGGAGTTGTTCCCATGGTGGCATGCCACATGCGAGGCGGAGTTCTCGGATGCTGGTGAGAGGGAACAGAGAGAGCTCTCCGAAAGGGTTCCCCGCGCCGAGGAATCTGATGTATGAGAACCTTCCGTTCGGCCCGTGCAGTTGGATTTCCCGAGGATTCGATCGATATTCCAGAAAAGTGGGGGAGCAGAGGTTCGAATGGTGAGCCGTGGACACCCCGGATAGGATGTCGTTCAATTCCACGTAGGGGTGGCGGCAGGAAATTTCCAGATGCGCACCTCGCCGGAGCGCTATGTTGGAACTCAACGCTCTGGCGTCCTCCGCATCAGCACAGGTTATCGATAAGAGCTGAAGTCGGTTCACGACCACAGACCCACGCTGCGAATTACGGAGGGAAGATTCCGAAAACCGGATCTCTAAGTCTGCGCTTTCGAGTGATCGGTTCTCCTCCAAAAAATCTAATAGGGCGTCCACGTGAAGATTGAACTGCTTGTTGTGGAGCAGTAACTTCGTGAGGGCTGTTAGGCGGAGGAATGAAGGGTAAAGGTGGATACTGAACAGCGAGAGGGATCTCAGAGCGTGGGGCAACGGCTCAAATGGATCGATAGATGGATCCCACCCGCCAGTTGTGTCCTTTCTCCAAAGTTCGAGCGACCGGAGGTTGGGCATTGACTGGAGGAAGTTCGGAAATTCTTGTGTGAGCTCCTCGATGGTTAGAATGGAATCGATGTCCAGGATTCTTGTGTTTCGGGTGTGGGGCAATAATAGGTCAGAGAACCCAGGGTTGCTTCTGACCTGGAGCATGTTGAGCCGTAGTTCTAGAGGAGCCCCCTTGGACCGCTTCAGGCTCAACGCTGTTAGGCTCTTGCTTCTGCTGGATATCAACGTCCAATTGCTGGGTGTCGAAATGATGAACTCGCGCCAGTATCGACATACATGAGTCAGTCGAATAATCGGTCCCGTGTCGGTATCTCTTTGGTGGGGGACACATTGAACAATTTGAGAAAGGATTTCCAACGGCAACCTGTTTACCGGCTGCAACATGTTCCGAAATGAGCGGGTAAGCCTCAGAATATCGTGTACTCTGGCTTCGAGGTTTTCGATCTAGAGCGTTCCTTGTGAGACTTCCCACCGCCACGTTCGTTGAGACGGACGGATCAAGATAAACTCACATCAGTTTCCAGCGAGGCGATGGAAACGACAGGAGAGAAACGGGTTTCTCGCACCCTGGTGGACTCCAGGAGGAGTTTCTCCTCCAATACATGGAGTAGTTCTGGTATGGAAAGGTCATGAGCGGCTTGCAGGGACATGATGGTGGGCTGACGCGGAGGTGCAGCCGGTAACGTAATCGATTACGGCGTGATATCAACTAATATCGTGCATCCCTCAGCGTGAGGGAGAGACGTCCTTTCGAACTGGTACATAGACGAGCTTGAAGCGGGATCAAGAAAGAGAGAAGTCTGAACGTGAAAGCACAAGGCCCTAATCACATTCAGGTCATAACTTATGAGTAATTTGATGTTGCATAGGTCGGTATAGTGGTAGTGTCAGTACAAAGGATTCTACGTGTGAGAAATTTAGGGGGTGCATCGGGAATATCAGGAAGTATCGGCCGACCCACCCACCACATCTTCAGATCAGGTCTTTCGGTAAATTCTTGCCTATCCGGGCATCGACGATTGGTACATGTTTCCCAAGCGCATCAATCAAGGCGACACGCGGAAGGTTTCCTTTTGAGTTGACGATGACGATGCGATGCAACCATGCCGAAGCTGTGTTCTTGCGCTTGGAAGCAAATCGCGTCAATGCTTCCATAAAAGCTTCGTCAAGATTGCAATTCAAGAATGCGAGGGTGTTCAATGAGGGGGAAGAAGAAGGGTTCGAGAACAAAGCGGAGAGGAGGTGTGATACGGTGGGTTCGCGTTCGATGGCAAGCGTCTCGAGGACGGGGAGGAAAGATGGGGGGAATACTATGGGGTCAATGGCGAAGAAGAAGCTCTCCCGTTCCTCGCGGCGTGCGAGATAAAACCCTCGGATGTTGGTGAGAGGGAGTAGAGAGAACCACGCAAAGGGATCCTCTGGGCCTGGGAATCTGTTGAACGAGAAGCTCCCGTTTGGTCCGAGCAGTCGAATACTCCATTTGTCGGGACGGTACTCCATAAAAGTGGATGGCTGTAGGTTCGAAAGGTGAATCGCGGAAATGACAGGTAGGATGCCATTCAACCCCGTGCCCAGGCCAGCAAGGGTAATTTCCAAGCGAGCGCCTCTCCAGAGTGTTATGTTGGATATTAATGCATCGTTCTCCATCGTGTCGGTTGAACGTATCGAGAGGCTTCGAAGTCGGTTCTCGATCGGAGCTCGACGTCGCGAAATTCGGAGGGAAGGCTCTGCAAATCGCAAATCCAGGGTCACGCTTTCGAGCGAGCCATTCTGCTCCAAAAAGTCCAAAAGGGTGTCCACGTGAAGACCGAACCGGTCAGAGTAAAGGACCAGGTCCGTAAGGGCCCTGAAATGCAGGAATGAAGGGTATAGAGGAACGTTTCTCAAGGAGAAATGTGTCAAATCGGCGGTTAACGGCCCAAATGGATCACTGGACCAGTCCCATCTGCTGGCTCTCGCGGGCCCGGAGAGTGACAGTGATTGGAGATTGGGCATTGACTGGGGAAATTTCGGGAGTGTCTGTGAGAGCTCCCCAATGGAGGAAGCGCAACAAAAGAACAGGGTTTCGACGTTTTGCATGTAGGGTGCTATTAGGTCGGGGAATCCAGGGTTGCTTCTGATCTGGAGCGTGTCGAGCCATAGATTCAGAGGAGCTGCCTTGGACCGGTCCAGGCTCAACGCCGCCAAGTCCTTGCTCCTACTGGATATCGACGTCCAAATATCGGCGGTCGAGATGATGGACTCGCGCCAGTATCGGCACACGTGAGTCACCGGGATAATCAACCTTGTGTCCCTCGCATTTTCGTCGGGAATGTATTGAGTGATGTAAGAGAGGATCTCGGGTGGCAACCTGTTCACTGGTTGCAACAGGTTCCGCAAAGAGGGTATAAGTCTCAGAACATCGTGTGCTCTAGCTTCGAGGCTCTCTATCTGAAGGGTTGACAGTTAGATTATACCACCACGCTCGTTGAGATATATCGGCCAATGCCCACTCACCTCAGGTTTCAAGGCAGCGATAGAAGACAGCGTAGGGGGGAGACAGATCTCCAGAGTCCTGGTGCGTTCCAGACCGAGTTTCTCGTTTAACGCCTGGATAAGTTCAAGGACAGAGAGGTTCTGAGCAACCTCCGACGGCATGACGGTGGCCGCCGCACAAGGGTGTGGCTGGTAACGTGACCAAACACAATACGAGGTCTTTCACAGGCTGTATGACCGCGTCTGTCAGTACTCCAGTGCTGGGTATCTGATACAAGCCAATCAACGTGCAGATAAGATTCAAAAGTGTACTACGCGTACACAGAAGGCTAGCCGCTATGTTGTCGGTCATTGACCGGTTCGTCAAAAGCTTATCAGAGATAACGAGAGAAGAAAAAGACACGAATATCATGGCGAGCAACAGCACATGAATATGTGATTGTACACCCAGTCGAAAAGACAGCACGCCGATACAGCCCATATCAGGGTCATAGAAACTCTTGGCAATCGAACACCAACAAGAATGGAGACAAGGCACCACAGGACGCCCATCATCCCTAGGCCAGTCCAAGGTCGGTCCCACACACCACACAGAGCGGTGGCCTTCTCCCATAACAACCGACCCCCGGTTGGCAGTGGGACTCTATGCCTTGTGATGAGGGGAACTTTTGTGGCCCTACCTCCGTGATCACATTCTCCACCAGTTCCCTCAACGCTTCAACATCTTTGGAACAAGGCAAAAGAGATGGACGGCTATTCTGAATGCGGATGTGGCGGATCGGAAAAACGTGCACGGGAGGGTGTAGAGTCGAGGTTGGGCAAGGAAAAGGAGGGGGTACGGGCGAGTGTTCCGGAGAGGTGAAAACGGCGCGGCGTTTCACAAAGTCGAGCAATGCTGGGAATTGGCTGCATAGCCAGTGACATTCGATAAACTCGAGAGCATGCAACATGGGGCAGCGTAAATCCGTCTGGCAGCCTTTCCAATGTGGCAAGGGAAGGGTAGAACGGATGTTGGATATGTTGCTGTTTCTACACTCCAGATCTCGACCCACGGTAGGACAGACATTGAATTGTGGCAAGGTGCTGGGTGATTCCACGTGGTCTACCAGGAGACCTACCAGTTCAACCAGATCCCTCAGTCGCACGACCGTTAACCTTTCCAGTTGATTCAGTGACCTGAACACTCCCTGCCACTCGGAGTACCAATCACGACCGCCCACGGGAACATACTGACAAGCGGTTTTGTCAGCCTGCCCGACCTGTGCGCCTCGGAAAGAGTACACGCAGTCAAGGTTGAGTTGGAGGTGCCGGACGTGGGAAAGAGAGAGGGGTGAAAATACCAGGTCGAATCTTGCAAAGGCGGTCCAGCGGATTGTGAATGAACCTCCGTTGGAAGAGGGATTGGAATAGGTTTGGGGTGTGATAGAAGGAGAGGATCCACATAGGGTCTGGTGATTCGCGATCTGGGAATAATGATATGTGAGAGTTTCGATCCTCAGAAGGTTTTGGAGAGGGTCCAATGTCTCTGGGAGTAGAGTTGGGAGGAACTCCTTTTGCTGGTGCTCCTGCATTGCGGTTGTAACGACGAGGTTTGCGCTTGGGGGAAGAGATACGTGACGGAGGAGTGTCTTGATCGCATGCCAAGGAAGTGTGACATTGAGTACCCTCAGGTGAGGAAGGGGAACAACGCCCCCCGACGGACGGTTCAGGTCGGAAACGCGGGATATGATGATAATTTCCTCGAGAAGGGGATTTGCGGCGATAAGGTCGAGTAAGATGGACAGCCATCCGTCGGAAGAGATGATCGATAGTTTGGAAAGGTTTGTCGGTCGGAAGAATGGTGGTATCAATGAAATATTTTGCACTTTCAGCACCTTCAACCCCGAGGTGTCAAGGGAAAGCAGAGGGGGGAAAGAGATACACGGTAAGGGGTACACCGAGTTGAGGTCCAGGGTTATGGATTCCAATCTTATCGAATGTGGGTCCAGCTGCGGTAGGAGTTTTTGGAAATCGCTTGGAGGCATCTTGATATCCAGCGCCTTGATTCTCTTCGTGTGTAATTGCAAATTGGAGATGAAGTCCAGGGCGACGTTTTGTCGGAGTTTGACGGCAAGCCTGGCGGTGTTTGACCGTTCCAGGCAAATGATGGCCAACCTTGGGTGACGCGAGTCTATCGAGGTCCAGAGCGATGGGCATCCGAGGATAGTTTCACGCCAGTATCTGGAGACGTGGGTGGCCACGAGAAGGGGACGATAGTATTGGATCTCGTCGATAAGATACGTCGCTATGCGCGATACCATCTCAGGCGGGAGGAGGTTCATCGGTTGCAAGGAATTGGCGAGGTAGTCAATCGCGTTCAGAAACTGTAACGCGTGGGACTTGAGGGAGTTTGTCTGCGATACATCACGTCTAGCGGTGAACAATGAACGAAGCCTAGTTCCATACCTCGGGTTTACGGAAATGAGTGAGGACACCCCTAGACCTTGCGCTCGACTCGAGCCAGGCAATCTCGGTGGGCATCTTCCGATCAAGGGCGGCGAGCAGCTGGGAAATAGAGAGGTCTGACCCAGGGTAGGGGGTTGGATTGGACTCGAAATCCATGCAGGAGGAAGGAACCAGGTTCGCGGAGGGCTTGTTGGGGGGGCGACGGGACTTCCGCACCCCATTGTGTGGCGACTTCCTAGGGTTTTTCAGTCAATCCCCTGAGGGGTGCGCCCACAGGACAAAATACGAGATTTCCAAATAGTTGAGCCAGAGCCAGGGAGTCGGCAACGACACCGGACGTGGACACACAGACACTGAAAGTAGGTCATGGGGCTCCGACGAGAAGGAGAGAAGCGAAGGGTCGTGGTCGTGTGTCAAATTTCAAAGTCTGCGGTCTCCCGGGTCAGCGCTTTCGCGAGGGCGAGAATGTGGGATTTTGACTTCAGTGGAGCAGACTGAAATAATAACCACGATGTCTCCAACGAAAACTCCTACCTCCTCACTATCAGGTAGCTCTGATACCCACTACTCTGTGTTTTTCTTATGGTTATGTCTGACAACAGCGGTTGAACTACTCGCTAAGCGGGTTTGGCACCGAAGTCGCGCCAGGATCAAGCAACTGTTCTCCAAAGCTGCTTCGCCAGAGACTCCCACCGCATGCTCGTCCCTCGTCACCAAACTTCCTCTCGAGATCGTCGAAATAATCATCGCTCACCTCATCTACGACACAGACAGTCTCCTCGCATGCTCCCTGACCTGCTACTCCTGGTACATCGCCTCCGTCCCTCATCTTCACCACACACTCTCCGTTCGCCCTGGTTCGTGGTCATTGCCGCAGAAATTCGGCTGGCCCACACCGCTCCAGAACGCGAGCAGGCTCGGCTTGCTTCCCTTGGTCAAGAGATTCTGGGTTCACGCGACCCTCTCTTGCGATGACAGGTTTTCCTCAAAACGATTCAACCGCCGTATCTTGTCTCAATTTTCCGCAATGACCAACGTCCGAGATCTCAGGATAGACAACATGGACATCCCCAGCTTCATGCCGAGGGTCCGGCGATACTTCGGTCACTTCTTACCGACTGTTCGATCTCTCGCCCTGGGTTCGCCCGGAGGGTCCCGTCGACAGATCATATTCTTCATCGGACTGTTTAAGCACCTAGAAGATCTCACGCTCTTCAATAGCACACTCGAATTCTGGGAGAGCGAGCCGACGAACGACCCGGCTCTCATCCCGCCCTTTACCCCTCCACTGCGCTGATGATGTTCTGTTTCAAGAGGGCGGGCTTTGCGAAGGACATGATTCACTTGTTTGGGGGAATCAGGTTCCGTTATATGGACATTTTCGATGTAGAGGGGACGCGGCTCCTCGTAGGGGCTTGTGCGGGGACGTTGGAAACATTGCGGTTGTATCCGACTGATCCTGGTGGTGAGTGATTGCATCTGAAAAGTGTACCATCTCCAGTCAGAAATCTCACAGCAAGGTCTTCCCTTGTAGACTTTGATCTCTCGCGGCACAAGTTGCTTCGAACGCTCGAGGTGAGGGCGCGGTTCATTGTTCCCGGGCATGGATCTTGTGCCCCAGACCCCGCCATCTCGAGTTTCCTCAGGACCGTACTCTCGACCATCACGTCCCTCGAGTTCTCCGAGGTCATTGTCGCTTTCCGGGAAACAGACTTTTGTGGCGTGGCACAGTACTCCCGCCCACCAGACATTTACAGAGACATGACACCAGACCAAAGGGCAGAGGAAGCATCATGGCACTGCGATCTGTTCAAGGTGTTTCGAGAGGTGCACACGTTGCGGGGCTTTCGGTTGGTGTTGTGTGCGGAGGTTTGGGACTGCGTGGGGGAGTATACGATGCGAGTGTTGAGATGGGCTGTTGCGGCTGAAAAGGCGGGAAGACGGTTGAAATATTTCCCCTCGGAACCACTAGTGATTTACAGCCCACGGGGGTCCCCAGAAACGTACCGGAATATTAGGCGATGAGAGAGGGCTAGTTGATGACTGTAGTTGATCCATGATGGGATAATGAAGTGCGCGAATCGTTCTTTCAGAAGCCCAGCGGAAGGAGGGAACTGTGGGCTGCCACTTCCCGGCTTTCCAGAGCGCCCCGACACCAGCTGGTGCGGCTCAAACGGCTTGAAGACGACATATAGAAGGGCCGGGGGGCACAGTACAACAATCTGCAGGAAGAATCCTGCGACGTCTAAAAGGGATGAGTTTGCCGCCAAAATGGGACGAAGAGGTTTCATATAATCGTACCCAAAAGGATACCGAATGGGGACAAACCGAAGAAAAGTTCGAACTGCATGAGTGGTCAATCCACTGCAATTATCAGGAGGATAACCACCACATCGCTCATTTTCTCCCTTCTGGTCGGCATCACGAGTGCAACGTACACGGTTCCAACGGTCAACGTCCAGTTCACAAGTAGCACGCACACAGACGAAGAACTGGGGATCGATGGTGGGCCGCTCCGGTCACGTATGCCCGACGTCGGTGGAATGCCTCAGCGGAACGAGCCCCGTACAGCTGTGAGAAGACAGTAACGACGACAAGGGGGCCGTATAAAGTTACGCAATAACTACGGTGCAAAGGTTTCAGTATGCAATCCTACGCCTCCAACTTCTTGAGCACTCCCACTCAAACTTAAACTTTGCTACAGCATTAGCCACCTCCTTCGTCAACTCGCTGGATCGATGGTGCCGCTTCAGGATCGCACAGGCACGTCACGAAGACCGAGACGTGGAGATCGAGAGAGGGACAACCTGCAGCGACGGCAGCGATATCCATCGACATTGGGGCAACCCAATGGATATGGCCTGCGCCCGTGCCGACCAGTAAGCGGAATCCCAATATCGAGGAGTGCGCCGCTGGTGGTACCGAATGATTGAATACTCCATGCGAATTCAATCATTTCGTCCTCTCCCCACCTTCCCTCCACCACTCTTTCAACTCTCTCCCATTCACTCCTCGAAATACAACTCTCTGTCCACCACGTACACATCACTGTGAACAATTCTGAGTTTTCCGGCCACTCACCGTGTGAATGGAGGTGGCTACTTCTCATTCACCCCAATGGTTCAATTTGCACGGAGTGTGGACTGCAACAGGAACATGTCCCCAAAAAACCGACTCGGATAGGCGGAACTTCTTTCGAACAACGCATCCAATGCGGAGCAGGCTTAAGCTCGACCCCAGCGGTTCACTCAACATTGATCGTGGCTTCGCTCAGTAGCTTCCGCGATCGCCTTCTGGAGGAAGAAAAGAAAAATTGGAGAAAGTATCGACAGTGTCCCCCAAAGGAGTGGTCGCAGTGCGGTGCCTCCCTCCGTTCCCCAGGCGATGATTGCGATGGATAGATTCGTGAACAAGTTGGCCATGACACTGATCACATTATTTCGAGTGATGAAACAAAGGGCCGCCTCAAAGCAGACGGATTGGGTTGAAACACATGTTCTAATTCAAGATAACTCGTCCAAGTTCGACCAGACGCATCACCACTGTCCCAACCTGGCCATCAGGTTAGGGCCACTTCGCTTCTGTGAAGTGGGCACTTGGCTTCTGTGCACTTCTCGCACTTTGAAAGTGACCGAAGCTTTCCCCGATGCTAACGGCGATCGATGCCAGCCGCTTCGACCGACTTTATGCTGGGGATAAATGCGTGAACGAAACCCCACTCGCTGCTGGATGGGGCGGTTCGACAAAGCCCAATGGTCGAATTTTGTATATGAGGGGGGGAGGCGAGAGTGACGTTGCTTCCCCCCACCCCCTCGGTTGACCCCTTCCCCCGCTCTGGTCCTTGCTGTGGCAACAATTTGCGGGTTCCTGTACCGCTGGATCTATGGGCATCTTCTTGAGTCAGACGACGAATGGTTGTTCAAACTGAAGACGAGTACGATCCCTGACCTCGATTTCGGACGGGCCCAGAGTGATCAAGTTGAGAACCTTGCTTGGGAGGCCACTCTGTGAGTTACAGCGCCCCCCCCCCAAAGCAATCTCATATTAATGGATATCAAGTTGTTCCACAGCGGTCGAATACGCCATGAACGAGCTCAGCCTCAACTTCCCCAGACATCCCATCCAGACTCACATCTACATATCCAATGTGCGGAAGAGGGTGCTCGATGTGAGGAGGTTATTTTCAGTAAGTCTTTTGGCAAGGCAGGGGAACGTACCTGACGAAGGGCAGAAAATATCATCTGAACGGATTGCGGTGATGCCCCCTGTCATGAATTTCAGCGCCGAGCAAGAACCCCCTGATGACCAACCTCCTCCCGACGACCAACATCCTGTCGACAACCCAAATCCTGTCGACAACTCGAATCCTGCCGACAACTCAGGTTCTGCCAACAACCCAAATCCTGCTGGCGACCCAGATTCTGCTTACAACGAGAAAAGCAGAAGCCTTGTCCATCCCGGAAGCTCCGCCGAACGTGCTCAAGGCCAAGAAAGCTGTACCTCTACCCCAACAGAGCACAAGAAAGATACGAAATCGGGAGTTATCGAGGGTGGTGATCGCTAGGCAGGCACTTCCACGGGAGTGAGAGATAGTTAGAACGTTTCATTGTCATTGCACTTATTATTCGAACTGCAACCCAAATTGAGGCACCGTCCATAAGAATAAATACACCTCTAAACGCCGTAGAAGGGTGCCGCTGACAGCCGAGGTTTATTCCTTGGTGTCTGAGGCTGTACCGGTGGCGTAAAACAAGAAGGAGTGGGTGGAAAACCGGCTGACCCGGCGTGTGATGGACCCATACTGGATCCGACTGTAAGGTAGGTCTTGGTCCCTATTGGCGCTGCCACCTGGATCCCAGCCACCCCCCGTACATGTACACAATCCGTCCTTCGGCTCCGGTCGCAAAGGGTATATTTACTAATAGTACAGATATGATAAAGAGGAACAACGTTCAAGAGGTCGTTTGACCCACCACTACACCACTTCAGCAATTTCCACCATCATTAATGGACATCTCTTTTGAGGGCTGTCCGACAGCTCGGAATCGCCCCCGAAGAACCCTGGAAATTGATGAACGCTATATGTTCACCAGGGAAGAACCCACCCATTCCGGTCCTCGGTCTCCTCCAACTTTTGGTTGACGGAGTATACGCGAGAGCGGCAAGACGGACCAAGAAAGGTTTTGGGATAAATCCGGGGATCAGGGTCTCCATAAGAAATCTTTTGTTATCCTTGTTTGTTACCGTTTGTAGTCGGGATCCAGGCGCCCGCTTGTTAACTCCGCCAGCTATTTATTGACTCGATTGGCTAGGTCGAAAAAAGGATAAGAAGGCGAACGCGTGGGTCTGATTTGCAGCCCACCGTCGATATCAGCCTGTAATCATTCGGGCCACGTCCCTCCCCACACTTCTCTCCTGTAAATATATCCCCCGTCTCTCCAGAATCAGAAGAATGGCCTCCTCCGCCACGGCGCAGACCATGGAATTGGCCCAGGTGCGCACCCCCATCTCCGTCTCTCTCTCCGGCAATCATCTAATGACTCTATCCGCAGACGGGCAAACGCGACTACCTGATAGACCTTGAGAAACGATACCAAAAGAAATGGGAAGACGAGAAGGTCTTCCACGTCGACGCCCCCACCCCGGATCAGCTGGCTGGACTGTCTCCCGCGGAGATCAAAGAGAAATATCCCAAATGGTTCGGGAACTTCCCATACCCCTACATGAACGGCTCTCTTCATCTGGGACACGCGTTTACGATCTCCAAGATCGAGTTTGGTGCGGGTTATCAGAGGTTGTTGGGAAGGAGGGCGTTGTTCCCCCACGGATTCCATTGTACCGGCATGCCAATCAAGGTTCGTGCTTGCCTACACCCTTGCGCGTGCTCTGTCGCTCATTGTATGCGTTGCCTGCTTGCAAGTATAGGCCGCTGCCGACAAGATCATCCGCGAAATGGAGATGTTCGGAGAGAACTTTGAAAACTTCGGCAAGGAAGAGGACGAACAAACAGCTTCCTCTACCTCAAAATCCGCTGCTGTGGGCAAGGCCACCAAAGGCAAGCTGCAAGCCAAGTCGACCGGCCATACCTACCAGTTCCAGATCATGGAATCCATCGGAGTACCACGATCTGAGGTTAAGAGGTTCGCCGATCCACATCATTGGTTGGAATACTTCCCACCAATCGCCATCGTAAGTCGCGTCAAGCTGAACCTATTGGGCAGCGATCTAACCAGAACCTTTTTTGCGTGTAGCAAGACCACAAGGCCTTGGGGACACGTATCGATTGGCGCCGATCGTTCTTGACCACAGACATAAACCCGTATTACGACTCCTTCGTCCGGTGGCAAATGAATAAATTGCACGACATGGGTAAAGTCAAATTCGGGGAGCGATACACCATCTACAGCCCCAAAGACGGCCAACCGTGTATGGACCACGATCGTTCGGAGGGTGAGGCCTTGGGACCCCAGGAGTACACAGCCATTAAAATGGAGGTCGTTTCGTGGCCGAATCCGGAGATCGAGAAACAGGTCAACCAAAAAGTTGGAGGCAGGAAGGTGTTCTTGGTTGCCGCCACCCTGCGACCTGAGACAATGTGAGTCATCTTGCAGACCTGTTCCTCAACTCAAACTGATCTTTATTCAGGTATGGTCAAACGAACTGCTTCGTCGGTCCCTCCCTGCAGTACGGAATCTTCCCTTCCAAGAATCCGGATGAGGCGTACGTTTGTACACACCGCGCTGCCAGAAACATGGCGTTCCAGGGTTCCTCCTCCACCCGGCACCAAGTCGAGCAGCTCTTCGAACTGGAAGGTTCGCAAATCATCGGTACTCAGGTCAAGGCTCCGTTCGCAATCAACTCTGTGGTATACGTGCTGCCAATGGACAATGTCTTGGCCACCAAGGTATATGCTCTTCCGGAAGTCTTCTTAGTTTGATCTAACGTCGAAACAAACTGGCTTCTAGGGTACTGGTGTCGTCACATCCGTCCCATCTGATTCGCCCGATGACTTTGCTACCACCTCGGACCTGGTGAAGAAGCCCGAGTTCTACAAGGTCAAGCCCGAATGGGTGACTAATCTGACTCCCGTCCCTGTGATCTCAACGCCTACCTACGGTGAAATGACCGCCCCAGCTGTGGTAAAGAAGCTCAAGATCAACTCACAAAAGGACACGAAACAGTTGGCCGAGGCGAAGGAGATTGCCTACAAGGAGGGTTTCTACAATGGTACCATGTTGGTCGGAGACTTCAAGGGTCAACCTGTCCAAGAAGCCAAGACTAAGGTCAGGGCCCAGATGATCGAGAAGGGAGTTGCCTTCGCGTATGCGGAACCCGAGGGCCTCGTCGTGTCAAGGAGTGGAGACGAGTGTGTCGTTGCCTTGATTGACCAATGGTACATGACTTATGGTGAGGAGAACTGGAAGGCCGTGGCCGAGAAGTAAGACACCTCCCAGCCCGCCAATGCAAAGTTCTCAATACAGCCTTTTCCCCATCTTACAGGTTGGTCGCAAAGATGAATACATACGTTCAAGAGACCAGAAACGGGTTCGAGGGTGTTTTGAACTGGCTGAACCAATGGGCTTGTGCCCGTTCCTTCGGTTTGGGTTCAAAGTTGCCTTGGGATCCCCAATGGTTGGTTGAGAGTTTGTCCGATTCAACTATCTACATGGCATACTACACTGTTGCGCATCATTTGCATCGTGAGTCTCCTTTATTCGCTCCTTAACGTAAGTATTGACCACTCGATATAGAGGATATTAGGGGAGAGAGGCCCGGACACATGGGAATTAAACCCTCAGAGATGACCGACGAGGCCTGGGATTACATTTTCCGCGATGGGCCCTTCCCTACCGATACGACCATCCCCAAGAAGCACTTGGACCACCTGAAATCTGACTTCAACTACTTCTACCCCTTCGATATCCGCTCTTCTGGGAAGGACCTTATACCCAACCATCTGACCTTCTGCGTTTATAACCATGCCGCATTGTTCCCAGAAGACAAGTGGCCGCTGAGCATGCGGACGAACGGCCATCTGATGTTGAATGGGAAGAAGATGAGCAAGAGCACGGGAAACTCGTTGACGATGAAGGACAGCGTCGAGAAGTTTGGTGCCGATGTGACGAGAGTTGTCTTGGCCGATGCTGGCGACGGGATCGAAGATGCCAACTTTGAGGAGAAGAACGCGAATGCCAACATACTGAGGATACACACGTTGGTGCAGTGGTCCGAGGTTGGTACTTTGTTGTCCGCGCGAAAAGTAATTGGAAACTGGACTGACGGTTGTACGTGTGCAGGAAATGATCAAGGAACAGGACAAGTTGAGGGCTGGACCGAAGATCTACCACGATTCGGTCTTTGAGGAAGAGATCAAGAACTTGATCAATATCACCAAAGAACACTACGAGGCGTGCGTCCCCTTCACTTTTATGCAGAGATCAGACCCCTGATGGCCCCTCTCGTGTCCAGCACGTTTTACAAGGATGCGCTCAAGTACGGCTTCTTCGAATTGCAATCGGCTCGAGATTGGTACCGCGAAATCACCGCAGACGCGGGTGGCATGCACGTTGACCTGGTGAAGTACTGGATTGAAATCGCAGCCCTGTTGGCCACACCTATCGCGCCCCATTTCACGGAACACTTGTGGTCGGCGATTTTGGCTAAACCTCAATCGATCCAACTCGCCTCGTGGCCAACACCTACCTCGGCCGTGGACGCCGCTGCCGTCGAGGCCGGAAGTTACATGCGTGGGACGATCAAGACGATTCGTGACGCCGAGCTGACGTTGATCAAGAAGTTGAGCCGAGGGAAGAGCGCCCCGTACGATCCAAAGAAGCCCAAGTCTGTTCGAGTGTATGTCGCCAGTAGGTTCCCCGAGTGGCAGAACGAGTGTTTAGAGGCGATTAAGGAAGGATATGATGGTGAATCCCAGAAGGTGGACGACGCCAAGGTTAGGGAGGTCCTCCAAAAGAAGGGTTTGTTGAAGGACAAGCGAGCGATGCCGTTCATCCAGTTGTTCAAGGTACTTGCGATTCGCTCGACGTCTCATCTGGAAGGGGGGCTGACTGATCGATCCACCGTAACAGAAACGAATGCAACAGCTTGGGGCGGAGGCAGCGTTTAAGCGGCAGCTGTTGTTCTCCGAAGTGGACGTCCTGAACGAGGTCTTGGGATACCTGAAGAAATCCCTGGGTCTGGTCGACGCCGAGGTCTTGGCTGTCGACAAGGCGTTGGCTAGGTCCGCAGCTGATCCGCAGGGTTACAACAAGATGATCATCGAGAGCTCGGAACCCGGTACCCCCGCGTTTGAGTTTAGGAACGTATGATGTGCGACGACGGGCGGTTTCGTTTCTAATACCGGAAGCGAACCCTTTCCTGGTCGCCCCTTTGGATTACTTTTTTACCGCATGCCCTAGATATTGAGTATAGTCGTGCATTTTAATCTCCCCGAATTTCATGTCCATGCTTCGTCTGTAAGGTTAGGAATATCCCCGCCCGGCGCTAGACTAGCATGTATCCGAGAAGGGTAACCTCTGTATTCACATATCGCCGCCCAAGGCCGTTTCCTAGGCCTGGACGTTCGGAAATAATCTATCTACCATGTCAAATTGCGAGCAGGGGAAACACTGAGCGCAACCGAGCGGCGGAAAATCTTTCGGTTCAGGGTTTGGTGGAGAAGTGCAAAAGCGAGAGCGTTGAGGTTTCTCGACAAGGCCAGAGGGGTTTGCTAGCGATGCCGTGCCACAAAACGGCCACCAGGCGCTAATGGTTTTCAACCTTTCACGGTTACCGTGTAAGAAAAAAAGCCTTGTTTCTAGTACTGATGCGAGGGGGTAAAAACAATAGGACAGCGATAAAACAGGGACGGGGTTGCTACTTTTGTAAGAGGTAATGTTTAAGTTACAGCTCATCGTGAACAGGCTCATCGTCATCGCTATCAGAAGGAGGCGGGGATCCACCGCTGTACAACTTGGCCGTAATGGGGTTGGCGACGTTCTGGATCTCCTGGAGTTTCTCCTCGAGGTCATCCGCGGAAGCCGACTGACCCTCGGAATCGATCCATTGGGTGGTTTCCTTGATGGCGTCCAAGAGCGTCTTCTTGTCATCGGCATCCAATTTGCCACCGAGACCCTCAGAGTCACCGAGTTGGGACTTGAGGCCGAAGACGTAAGAAGAGAGGGCGTTGAGGGCTTCGATGCGCTTCTTCTGGGCTTCGTCCTCTGCGGCGAACTCCTCAGCCTCGGCGACCATGCGGTCAATCTCCTCCTGGGTGAGACGACCCTTCTCGTTGGTGATGGTAATCGATTCGGATTTACCAGTACCCTTGTCGGCAGCGGAAACCTTCATGATACCGTTGGCGTCGATCTCGAACGAGACCTCGATCTGGGGAACACCGCGTGGAGAGGGAGGAATGCCAGTGAGCTCAAACTTGCCGAGGAGGTTGTTGTCCTTGGTCATGGAACGTTCACCCTCGAAGACTTGGATCAAGACGGTGGGCTGGTTATCGGCGGCGGTGGAGAAGATCTGACTCTTGCGGGTGGGGATGACGGTGTTACGGGGAATGAGCTTGGTCATGACACCACCGGTGGTCTCGATACCGAGAGTGAGAGGGTTGACATCGACGAGGACGACATCACCCAAGCTCTCGTCGCCAGTGAGGATACCACCCTGAACGGCAGCACCATAAGCAACAGCCTCATCAGGGTTGATGCCCTTGGAAGGCTCTTTTCCGAAGTATTCCTTGAGGAGCTGCTGGACCTTGGGAATACGGGTAGAACCACCAACGAGGACGACCTACAAGACACGTTAATGGGGTTCACAACAACCGATCACCAAGGGCACTTACTTCGTGGATATCCTCCTTCTTGAGACCGGAGTCCTTGAGGACCTGCTCGACAGGCTTCATGGTCTTCCTGAACAAATCCATGTTCAACTCCTCAAACTTGGCCCTGGTCAACGTCTCGGAGAAGTCATTGCCGTCCTCGAATGATTCGATTTCAATCCTGGTCGACTGCTGGGAAGACAGAGTCCTCTTAGCCTTCTCGACCTCCCTCTTCAGCTTGCCCATAGCCCTAAGGTTCTTGGAAACGTCGGTGTTGGTCTTCTTCTTGTAGAGCTTGACAAGGTGATCGATGACACGGTTATCAAAGTCCTCGCCACCAAGGTGGGTATCACCAGCGGTGGCCAAGACCTCAAAGACGCCCTCATCGATGGAAAGAAGGGAGACATCGAAAGTTCCACCACCGAGATCGTAAACAATGATTTGGGATTCACCGCCCTTCTTGTCAAGACCGTAGGCGATGGCGGCGGCGGTGGGCTCGTTGATGATACGGAGAACCTGGAGACCAGCAATGACACCTGCGTCCTTGGTGGCCTGGCGCTGAGCGTCGTTGAAGTAGGCGGGAACGGTGACGACGGCGTGGGTGACCTTCTTGCCGAGGTAAGCCTCAGCGGTCTCCTTCATCTTGGTCAAGACCATGGCAGAGATTTCCTCGGGTGTGAAATCCCTCTTGTCACCACGGTGCTTGACCGAAATGGCGGGCTTTCCGTTCTTCTCGATGATCTTGAATGGCCTGTATGACACAGATTAGGCTTTGAATGGTCAAGCTGAAGGGGGCGCACGTACCAATGCTTCTGGTCTCGCTTGACTTCAGGGTCATCCATCTTACGACCAATCAAACGCTTAGCATCAAAGACAGTGTTTTCCGGGTTGGTGTGGAAGGCGTTCTTGGCGGCGTCACCGACACTGAGGAAATGAATGACCCGTTAGAAACTGAACCTGATGACTGGCTGGCTGACAAGGGGAAAAGGACTCACAGCCGCTCCTCATCAGAGAAGGAGACCCATGAGGGAGTGATACGATGACCCTGGTCGTTGGCAATGATCTCGACCCGTCCACCACGTTGAACACTGTTGAAGGTCGTAAGTTGAGCTTTTCACATGACACATCACCACCCTCCCAACTCACCCAACGCAAGAATACGTCGTGCCGAGATCTAAAGGAGCAACGTCAGCCACCGTACGCACCACAGAAAGTGTCTATGCGACTCACCAATACCAATGACGGTTCCAAACTCGGACTTCTTGTCATCATCAGCAGCGTTGACCGCGACAGGGCACAAGAGGACGAGGGCCAAGACGGTGAAGAAGACGAGGGACATTGAGCCGAGGAGGTTTCGACTCTGCCTCCTCGTCGGGTGACGAGCAGAACGAGGGATCATGATGAAGTGAGAGAGAGGTGTATGTCGGAGTGCAACACGAGAGGTTGGGTTATATATGCGTGTAATTGGTGTTGGAAAATAATAATAAATTAACAACTGACACGTCACCGCAACTGCCTTCCTTTTTAGGCAAGGGGTACGTGGCACAGCGCTGGGTGTTTGCAGCCAATCAACGCATCTGTTCGTCTCGTGGGCTCAACCGACGCTCCCCCCTGGCCACGTCTCGAGTTCGGGCCGTACGCTGCAGTTCTCTCGCTCTCGAATTCACTTTCTCGTCCACCCCCAATCTTATCACGCCTGATATCTCCCAGTGCAGTTCAACTTGCGGATTTCTCCTTGAAGTGTCTCGCAGCCTCCCCAACGCTTGGATGAGACCCAACGGACATGGACTGGGTGCATTCCTCCCGATTGAGTTTGACTTGCGGGGCGATCTCGATCTCAATTTTTTGCGGATCCGCCCCGATTCGGCCATCACACACGGTCACACATTCCCTCCCCACGACAGATTCCATGCTTCAGACCAGAGGCGAGATGACCAAAAGCCATCCCTGGCGGCGGAAGCTACCGAGTCTTGCCAAAGCGTCCAGCGACGATGAACGCCAATCATGGAGGCGAAACCCAATCCTGATGAGCGCAGGGATATATACGAGGCAGAAAAGATCCGTATTCATGCTAATGTCTTCGTCATTGCGGGGTCCAAGAATAGGGAGGAGAGGGAATCAATATGCACGCCAGCACATCTAACAAACCCCAACTCGTTCACATTGTGATCAAGCGAGAACCAGGTAACTCCCCATCCGACACCTCACACAAGCCCTCCTCGTTTAGAAAGGATCTAAGCAAGCCACGCGGGAGGGTTGTTCTGGTAAACGTAGCAGTCTTCCTCTTGGGGGGTAATATCGGTATCCAAGGCAAGCCGTTCATCTGCGTTCGTTCGGATACCGAGTTCAAAACCGATATGAAGGGTGGTAAAAGGAAATACGCACAGATTGGGTCCGACTCGAGCTTAGTAAAGTGCTTCAGCGGCCAAGTTGTACCCGCCGCAACCTCGTCCTTCCTTCTCTGACGCTGATCATTCTAGAACGCAAGGTGAGCATACCAAACGGGGTTGCTTGTTGTCGCCTCACCTCGATCCTGGATTTCTCGCGGGACGCAGTCTCGTAATCTCCCTCTCGAATACCCTGCGCGACCATCCCCCACAGCTTCCTGCTCTCGAATTCCTCCATCTCCTCCACCGGGCCGGCGGTGACCTCCTCCTTAGGCGAGGTGACGTCGGTGAAAACCTTACCGGTCTTCGTGTCCCTCGTCTGGATGTGCCACTGCCCTTCGATCGTGTGCTTGATAGAGGAAGAGTCGGGTGGAGAAACAGTTGCTTTGACAGTATGGATCTTCCCCGAGAAGTATCCCTTGCCCTTATACTCGATCTATCGGGCACGAGTAAGGCGAGGCGAGGGGCGAGACAGGCACAAAGGAAGGACTCACCACTGAGCTCCAGCCGCTGGAACTCTGAATGTTCGTCTTATCCCAAAGCTCAATGTACGGGGACCCGTACCACAATCCATCGATCCTCAACTTTGGCAGGGTGATCAAAACTTCCTCTTTCTTTCCCTCTCCCAGATCGATGATAAGAATGGCATGTCCGATTTGCTTCACAATGATCGCGCCGGAGGAGAACGACGTCTTCTGTGCGTTATGACCGGTCAAGGTAAGACCCTTGGACTTGTTCTCGATCACGTAGGCGGTGATGGGTGGATGGTGTGAGACTTGTTCGACCACAAGCGTCGTGCGTCCCCGACCCCCCTGGTCCGGCCAGTGTCCATAGAAAAGCTCGCCAAGTACGGGATTAAGGGGCCTGACAAGTTGAAAGGCGAGATCAGACTAAATCCACGCCCCAGAGGAGTGGGCTCGGACGCTCGCACTTTTTCTCAGAACCCATGGACTCATTCCTGGAGGTATACTGGCCTTTAAGTGTGGCCTGCCCAAAGCAGAAGCCGTGGTGGTTAATAAATGAGGTGAGTGGCTGCGCACGATGATAGGGTTGGGAGGAGGCGACGTACGATGAACCACTTGACTATCGCCAGGAATCTTTCTTCCTCGCCCTTGTGTCCGGAGATTGCGGCAAATAACTCGGGTCGTTCACACCAATAAGCTGTGCGTGGCGAGATGCAGTCGCGCAAGGGTTATGCGATGGAAGGGATTGCAAGGCGAAAGAGGGGCAAAATATATCGGACCCAAAAACAACAGAGATGAATTGAATCAGTCCACAATCTTGTAATCGTTTCGCGGAACAAATGGGCGCTGGGAGCCGAACACGGCGGATGACGATGACCCGAGAGCGAAACAGGCTGTTTCACTTACCAGGGAACTCTGTGAGTGAGGTGGGGGAGAGGATGAAGGGTGGGGCAGTCAAGGAGGACAAGTCTCCTGAGAACGACGCGATCCTAATCAACGTGCAAGCCGACAAACGGGGCTGGGGATCAGCGGAAACCAGCCGAGGAAGATCAAGGGAGGGCTTGAACGCACGACTTCAGGAATGAGGTCCAAGATCCGCGTTGATTTGCTGGGACGGCCTAAACGTGCAGAGGAAGGAGGCGGAGGGTGGGTCGAAGAGGAGATATGAACCAAAGGTTGATTCTCGGATTGCGAGACAGGGACTCACTTCGCCGGCTTGTTCGTGGGCATTTGTAGGTGTTGCAGCGCCAGACATGATCCTGTTGGCGGGTTGAGAGGGAGAGAGAGAGGTGGAGAGGGAGGGGAGTAAGTGGTAACTGGGTAAACCGCTTGGGCCTTGTGCGTCACTTCACCTGATTCGGGCGATGATCCGATCGTGCTACGTAAAGCCTTCATAAATTCTCGGTACGCGAAATTTTACAAGGGGTGGGTACTTATATGTACGACGAGGGGGTTACATATACATAGAGGAGAAGAGAAAGAATGGAAAATAGTCCAGGAAATGACGAACGGCCGCAGGTGATATCGAGAAGGACAATGTCATAAGGTTGGAGTAGAGGCCGGTGATAGCGAGGGGGAGCCTGCAGTTTTAAAACAGTGAAGAGAAAGAGATGGTCGAAGTTCACTCCTCTTCGTCAGCGCTCCCTTCCTTCTCCTGAACGGATCAGGTTCTCGATCAAGAGGCGACCGCATATCATGATCAAGGGCACTCACGAGAAACGCGGTTTTCTCCTTTTCATATCGGACTTGATCAGCAGCAGCTCGGTCTGCATATGGCTGCAAGACGCCAAGTCAGCTTTACGCAGGTCGCACGCAAATTGGACAATATCACACCTTTTTCTCTTCATCGTTCAACTCCTTCCATTTGACTCCCAACAACCTTCCAATTTGACCTGCACGCAGCACAGGTTTTTTTATTATCAGTACAAAGTGTTCAAGGCAGATCGCCAGGAAATGACGCGTGCATACCGAAACCGATACCGGGGTTCTCAGCCTTGATCTTCTCTCTCCAATCTTGGGAGAAGAACATGTAGGCAGACGAAGCTCGTTTGGGTGCGCCGGGGTTCTTCTCGCCCCCGGCAGGCTTCACGGTCTTTTCGGTCTCCTTCAGAGCACAGAGATCATGTCAGCACATAGAACAACGGAATGAGCTACAAACCGGAACGTGAGTACCCTGGTACTCCTAGTGGACCTGGTTTTCGGCATCTATGGACACGACGGATGAGTCAACGCTTCATCGACGCGGCCATGGGAGTAGGAATGTAACGGGGAACGATTTGACACGACTTTGGAACACCATATGGGTGTGTGACCGGAATATGTCCGCCGGCTGGGGAACGTTGCCGATGTCGTTCTGGGTGACTTGGGCGATGACGACGGAGGCGGAGAAGCCAAGAGAGACGAAGAGACATACTTTGTGGGGTGTGGAAGGCAGGAGGATGCAGGGGGTGGGACTCTCTATGGGCCGTTGGCTCGCAGGGGAGGCGACACTCGTACAACCAGGCGCAGGGAGAGGGCAGACCTAACCCTTAGTAGCCAAGATAAGGGCCAACTTTGATTCTGTTCATGTCAGATGACCGCAATTCCTCTTTCTCTCCCTTCGATCTCCGCTATGCCCAATCTAGTGGCCTGGCAGTCAATCTGTGACGTTCGTCACTCGCCAAAGACTTGAGGGAAATGGTCGTGAGCCTCTATTCTCCAGGTGGTGCATCCACCCAGGAGGCTGGGGGATCTGCGTGCTTTTCGGGCTTGTCTATCGTACTTGAAGGTTGCGGGACGCCTGATCGACCCTCGGCTATCGCTCTGTGGTGATAATAATCTGTCATTTTATCTGCACAAACTGGTCACCGGTATCGTTTGCGGGGGGTACCGTGGATAACCTTACGGTCTGGTGCGTGGTGGGAGTTGTGCCCAACCGTGATGAGAAACGACTGAGGGATGAAAGATGCTACGTTTCATCAAGCTACCGTCCAAAAGTACGAGTAGTTGGGCATTCCTCCGACTGAGAGACGGAGTGCAAGATGTGATACATGTAAGTTCCAATTATTCCCTCAGAGATGTCGCCATGTTGAATACTTAAGGCAGGACAAGAACACGAAAGCTAGGTGTTCGTCTTCATATGCGAGGGGCTATCAAAGTCCCTAGGTACTCGTCTAGACTCGCGTGCACACGGTGTACCCTTACGAATGGCCGCCCAATGTGGTGGGCCAGAGTTATACAATGGGCATGGTATCTATGGAATTAATGGATTATGAACCACCTGACTTCCTCCCGGCTGCCCACACTGCCTCTGCTTGAACAACATCCAATCATTTTCGATAGCTATCCATAAACCGAAGATTTTGGTTTACTAGGCACCCGCCGAGTAAGCGTGTCGAAGGGTTAGCAGATTAAAGAATAGAGCTTGCAGTCGGATGTTTTTGAATGAAGTGGAATCTAATGTTTTGATCGGATTGAAGAATCCGGGTGGAACTTCGAGAGGAAAAGAGGTTCCTTGCGATACGTCTTCATGAGCATAGATTCCACAGCGGTGAAATTGGGCTGGTCGAAAAGCAAGCGAGGGCAACAGCAGTCGATGTGGTCTTCAGGACACTTCAAGTTCTTGCGCTATGCGTCGACCTCTTGTCTCTTTAAAAACCCTTGCTCCGCGAGAATCACAGAAATACCCTCGAAGGTACCGGCTCGCGGGTACCCCTCTGGAAAGTAGAGAGATTGCGGCTGGCCGTTTGGGAGTACTTAAAAGTAAAGCCTTTGGCCGTCATATATTCTCGGTACACAACACTTTACAGCGCAGGTTTACGGGAAAAAAGGGGTGGATACTTATGTAGACGACGACGAGGGAGTTACATATATAGAAAGGAGAAGAGGAAGGGAGGAGAAAAGTCTGAGAATTTACGAGCAGCCGCAGGCGATATCAAAAACGACAATATCTTAAGGTTGGAGGAGAGAGGCCAGGGGACGGTGATAGCGGAGAGGGGAATCTGCAACTTTAAAACAGTGAGGAGAAAGAAACGGCCGGTGAACTGCTCGCCAGGCGAGATTAATCGTGTCGTGCAAGATGGAAAGAAAGGGGAGCGAGCGAGTCTTAATCTCAATCCTCTTCTTCGTCAGCGCTTCCGACACTCTCTTCCTTCTTCTCCTTCTTGCTCTGTAGAACGGATCGAGATCAGGTTCTCGATCGAAAGGCAACCGTGTATACCAAGAACACTTACGGTAAACGCCTCTTTCTCCTTTTCAGCTCGGATCTTGTCGGCGGCGGCTTGGTCGACATATGGCTGCGAGACGGCCGAGTCAGCTTCGAGCAGGTTGTGCACGAGTAGGACAATATCACACCTTCTTCTCTTCATCGTTCATTTCCTTCCATTTGGCTCCCAACAACTTGCCAATCTCACCTACACGTGGTACAAGGTTTGTTGTGATCAGTTCAAAGTGTTCAAAGCGGATCGCCAAGAAATGACGCATGCGTACCGAAACCGGCATCAGGGTTCTCAGCCTTGATCCTCTCTCTCCAATCCTGAGAGAAGAACATGTAGGCAGACAAAGGCCGTTTAGGCGCGCCGGTGTTCTTCTTGCCCTTGGCAGGCTTGGTGACCTTTTCGGTCTTCTTCTAAACGGGGCGCATGCCATGTCAGTACACAGAGCGGAATGGGCTACAGGCCGAGGCGCGCATACCTTAGTATCCTTAGTGGATTGCTTTGGCATCTGCGGACACGACGGATATGAGTCAGCACGTCGTTCGACACGTCGTCGACACGGTCACGGAAGTAGAAATGCGATGAGGAACGATTTGACACGACTTTGGGACACCATATGGGTGTGCGTGACCGGAATATGTCCGCTGGCTGAGGAACGCCGCCGACGTCGTTCTGGGTGACGCGAGCGACGACGACGGAGACGGAGAAGCCAAGAGAGACGAGCAGACATACTTTTAAATGTGTGGAGGGCGAGAGGATGTGTGGATGGTCGGGGGAGGTGAAATAGGCGATGGGACTCTCTATGGGCCGTTGGCTTGCAGGGGAGGCGACTCGTACAGCCAGGCGCAGGCAGAGGGCGGACACGGCTCCTCTCTCACCCCACCCCTCAGCCAAAATAGCAGATGGGAATTCCCTGTCACGTCACGGTCACATCCATCACTCGACCCCGGTCACCCCCTCTGCATTGTCCCAAAAAAATATTTCCTCTCCATTTATCTCCCCCTACTGGACTCTATAGAAATGAACACGGTGTTCTACCACCTCTCCAGATTTTTCTATCCACCCATTTCCTCAAAAATGCTCCCAAACGACCCCACAGCGCATCCATGACGCGGTTCGGGGTCCCCTGCGCACGGTTCAAGACTAAGCAACCAGGGTGCAATCGAGCTGAACATAACATCAAGATGGGGGCTGACCGTCGGGCGGGGCTAGTCAGACAGATGGCAAGAGCAACACAAAAACGGAAAAATACATACCTCTTTTCGTGCTCCTTTGCCCGCCTTCCACCTTTTGTTCACCACGAACACGTCCTCCAATCGCTTCCGGGATAATACCGGCACATACCTAGAGGTCCGCTGATGCGCACCGCCGCCCAGTGGTATCTGTAAAATCCCCGAATGGTCTGGTATGACACCACCGGATCCCGGCGAGTTTATTGACAGCGGAAACGGGTTCATCGGTGCAGGGTGGTGTCTTGATGCGCTCTCCAGGAAGTACGCGTCCAGCGCAGAATGGACCATCGACCTTTCGTAGATCGACCTCAGTCGACCGTACACCCCCCCGGCTCCGCTCGCATTCCCATCTTCCTCGTCACCTTCATCAACCTGCCACTGTACGTCTTCATCTGAGTAGGCGCAGTCCCAGAGAACCAGAGGCAACCCGTCTGCCATCTGGCATTCCGGTTTCCTGTCCACGATGGGTGGGATTCCCTCACCCTCCTTGAACGGGGGATACGGGTTCTCCCTGTCGACGTTGACCAGCGCTGTTATGAGTGATGGATGTTCAAGTCCAGCACCGATAAGAAAGAGGACGGCCACGATGTGCCGTACTTGGTTATACAAAAAGGCTGTCCCTTTCAGATCAAACACCCAGATGCGGTCCAGATCCGCTTTGCCCTCCAGTCGTGCCGGGGAGATGGTTGCTTGGAGGATTGTTCGCCGGAAGTTCGTGATCTGCTTAGACGCGTCCAACTTGCACAAATTCCGAAAATCATGTTCGCCCATCAACCGCGAGGCAGCGTCTTGCATCCGTGGGATATCGAGGTTTCGAGAGTGGAAGAAGTATTTGTAATGTCGGTATTTGCACGCGAACCGAGAAGAGAATGTTGGGACGACGGGGGACCACGCCAAAATCCTGATCGTTGGCGGAAGTACTCGATTGAGCACCGAGATGTATCGTAGTTCCCTTTTCATAACACTGGTCGTAGGTATAGCCTCTGAGGATGGTGTTTCCTGAGAGTCCGAAGACGACAAAGGACCATCGATGTCTCCCTCGCGCGCGAGAGTATCCTGGGGTATCGCACTCCGTACCCAAAGGCTGACCACGTTTCCAGCACCACTCACACCTCTATCCGTCCTCCCGCACCGCTCCCACTCACAGCCCTCAAACCCCTTGGCACCGTCGACCAGCCTGGTTTGGACCAAGGCATCAAATAATACGCCCTCGACAGTTGGCAGGGGGGTTGGGCCCGCCTGGTAGGCTAACCCTCCGTACTCCCATCCAGCATAAGTGAACCGGAGAGCGATCTTGCGTTGCGGGTGAAGGGAGAAATCAAAGGGTTTTTGATCGGAGAAGTCTTTCTCCTTTGCCTTGACTTTAGATTTGGCTGGCCGTTGAGGGGTGTCGGAGTGGGAGCTGGAGATCCTCGTCACTGGTGTACCCCGGAGCAAACCAGGTACCGGTTGTGCTCCTTGAAACGGAGATTGGGAGGGTGGTGGTGGTGGGGGTTGCGTACGAGTCATTCGAGAACCAGTGCCATCGCCGGGGAGAAGGGAGCTCTCGAGATCCAAAACTCTCATAATGAGATCCTCCCGAGTCCAATTTGCGTACTTTGAAGTGTCGGTCATGATTCGTAGGTGTCTGCCGGAACGTAGGAATCTGTACCGAAACCGGACGGACATTCCACATCAGATGGGGAAGCGGACGCAGACACGGATCAATCACCCCAAGCAAGGTTAGGAGGTCGGAGTGTTACGGGGGACGTCAAAGGAGGGTTTTGAGGTCGTAGCGTGTACCTCTTGGCCCTTCGAGAACGGAGGATTGGTTCCCTAGACGTTCGGCCACTCGTCCTCGACAAGGTTCTTTCGGGGTTTGCCGATAACACCGCAAAGAAGACTATGCACGCGACGCGCCACGATGGGCTCGAACCTACTGCTGTACTCCAAGCAGGTCTGCCTGCTGGGAATGCTTCTCCGCCGTCGGACGCCTGCTGTGTTTCAAACACCCCCAAAACCCCCATTCTTCCTCGAGCGTCAGCCGATAAGCCCCCTTGGTGACTCAACTGTGGCGTACATAACGTGCAAACCACAAATCATTGGCGCGTACCTAGCTTTTCATATCGCAACAGGCACCCGAGGTACTACCAGATATGTCTCATGCTTTCGTCTCACGAGAGCGCTGACTGCTGTAACCCGTCAACCCAGCTCATCACCCGCGACCCCTCCTCCATCAGGCGCCTTCTTCCCCTGTGTGGCCTAACCATTGTTAGCTGAGCGCGCGACAGCACATGATGATCAAGGGTCTTTATATGTACCCAGCATCGTGGCGGGTTTCATAGGAGGCGTTAAAATGGCCAGTCGGTTGGATGCGTGTCTTCCCTGTCATTCTGGTTCGGAGATAGGACATACCAATTCATTTCAGGGGTCTCGTCCATTGTTCGTCATTTTAGGCGTTATCTGGATACCAGCCACGATCAAATTTGGCCACACAACCGCATTGAAGCACCGAATGTGGTGAATCGTCATTGCTACTGATCCGTTACGTACAGCGGTAATATTCCCTCGTCGTGCGGCTCGAGTTGGCCTTACATCGGCCCCTGTCCGTCGTTCACACCTGACTTGAAAGAGGATGTCGTAAGCCTCGCGGACCTTGACTTAGCCCCACTTTGGACAAGGTGGCGTGGCCACGATTCTGTCATTCTCCGCTTCCAGATCGTGGCAGTCAATGTCCTACCCCTTTGTACGGAACGTCCTCTGAGCCTGCTGACTGCATCGCCTCACGACCGCCACACCTTTGGCTACGTACGCTCAAACCCAATTCTGGCATAAAAGCTGGACGATCCTCTGTTCAGCCTTCCCCACCACCCACAATTAGAGTTATTCCTCACTCGTTGGCATCTACTCCCACCCGGCTCGTACTTCCTCTTATGACCGTGATCCGTGTAACGAGGCGGCCACGACCCCCACATGAAACACGGTGCCCTCCAACTCCAGTGATCGGAATCGACGAACCTGCCTTTTCGGGACCCACATCCACCGGGCAAGATGTGGATTTGACCTGGTGACGAGGCGATTAGAAAACTCTCGCCTTCTCGTCGCGATTGTAAAAGAAGCTGATCGATGAGGACTTGGCACAGGGTCTCTGAAGGACAGTTTAAACCGCCTTCGCGGGCTGTGAGTGGGTCTGACGTGTGCCTTTGGGTGTCGGATGCTGACTGTTCGCCCTGTTCGCCCTTAGTCTACTGGTACCCGTCTTCCCTCCTACTCGGTCCACCTTTCGTTCACCCCCCTGGAGTGATCTTCGTTTCTTGCCTTTTCTCTCCCTCCCTCCCCCTTTTCCTTCACATCTCTTCTCTATTCCCACCTCGTTCCTCTTTCTTTGCTCCCCATCCCTTCCCCCTTTCCTCTTTTCCTTCCTTTCCCTCTTCATTCACTCTCCTTTTGCTCACGCTTCTTTTTCTTTTCGGTTTCTTCTCCCCGCTTCCTTTAACACCTCCCCTACACATGTATGCTTCGTGCAGTTCACCAGCAAGACCCACAGCGGCCCTTTCGATCCGATACGGACAGCGTTAAGGTTAAGCACGAGGCGCATCAAGTAATGGAGTAATCAATGCTGATGAACGCGCCCTTGGTTCTTGGATATGTCAAAGCTGCGACGATTTGATTTTCCTTATTCTCGTTTCAATGGTCGTGGGAGACCATTGGAAGCATTTGTGGATTTTCCATGTTTTTTCCACTTTTTTTTTTTTTTTTTGAAGCCGTGCGGGGATTTCTTTGGATTTGTGGTTCCGGGTTCTTGGTTTTCCCTCGGCTCGTGGCTACTGGTACATAGACTCGGGTCGACGTAACACTAGTTCCAAATTCTAGTCATTCGTTCACGATTACCGCTTGGTTGGGACCGAACACGAGCTTCGTTCAAAGCTCAGAACTCCACATGTCAGTATGGACAGATGATGCGTAACCTCTCTCCTCGCAATATCGTATGTGTGGGCCGGTGTGCTGGAGGGATCAAGTGTACTTTACAGCAGCTCCCGAGGCACTGTTCCGCTCGATTATTTCCTTCCTTGCCCACCTCCGGCGTCTTTCGGAACACCGAAAAGAATACGAAGGGGTAATCCTCCCTCCGCAGTCACGAACGTGTATGGTTTAACTCGGTTGCCAGTGCGATGGAGCGAGCGACGGCCAACGGCTTTTGAATGCCCTCGGGTCGACCAGTGACGAGTCTGGGTACGTACCGATCGATCACAAGGAAGGAAAAAAAATCGAGAGGAACCAGGTTGTCGGGGCCACCGGAAAGCCTATTTTTTGGCCCCACTGCGAACCCGAACCGGTTCTTATCGGATGCAGTCCGGTCTCTTTTGTGGATTCCCCGCATTTCCTTTCATCAAACTTGCGGACGAAATATGAAATTCAGAAATTAAATCGAGGCTGCATGAATATGAATTACATGCGGGCGTGTTGTACGATACGTCCTGGACAGATGGAAGAGTCCCTAAGCTCAACGTCCCGTAGATGGCTCCGTCACCGTCGGAGCATTCGCCGCCTACTGGAACCCAAACGGCCCATGACCTCCCCACTGTCCACCCATCCCATTCTGGCCACCGAGGTTCCCCATGTTTCCCATTCCAGGGTTCATCCCCATCATCCCATCCATCCCGCCCATCATCCCGGGCAACCCCCCCATCCCTTGCATTCCACCCATGTTCATACCCATCGGACCACCCATCAGTCCAGGCATCCCAGGCATCCCTCCCATACCTTGCATCCCGTGCATGCCTGGCATTCCTGGCAGGTTTTGAAGGTTACCGACGTTTGGGAGATTCGGCAACCCACCGTGTCCGTGAATTTGTCCTCCAGGGCCGCCGCCCATTCCGCCCATTCCGCCCATACCAGGAAGGTTCATTCCTATATGGTCCATACTCATCATTCCGCCCATTCCGCCCATATGTCCCATATTTCCCATTTGTCCGATGTTTCCCATATTCCCCATCTGGCCCATCCCGCCAATCGGTCCAAGCTGTCCAATCTGGTTCATTCCTGGGACCATCATCCCACCTCCGAATGGCGACCCTCCAATTCCGGTCATTCCATTCATCCCTGGCATCCCACCCATCCCCGGCATGTTGGACATAGCGACGACATTCTGCATGTTCTGCATGGCGGGCATGTTTGGCAAACCGCCAGGACCTCCTCCCATCGCAGCCATCGTATGTTGGTTGATCACCTGTTGCACGAGATCCGGCGTGAGGTGACCACCCGGCCCCTGACGTTGGTGTTGAGTATGTCCCTGGCGGGGTTGTGCGGATGAGTTTGGGGATGGGTTTGCAGAGGCATTGGAAGATCCGCCCCGGACTGGGGATTTTGGCCGCAGCGCTTCAATTTCTAATAGACGAAATAGGGCACTGCATCAGTAGATAGACGACAGAATCAGCCAATGGAGGTTTCACCTGAAGTCATAGGTACGACCATTCTTCCACTGGATCCCTTGGCCAGCTCCTTGAGCTCCTTCTCCCAGATGTCCTTATCCCATGGCCTCGCCTGAACGATCCCTTCACCATCGTCCTCCACTACGACATCCTGCACGCGTTCTTCTTCACCCTCGGCCAGGACTGACACCCAGCCCCGTCGGAGAGTCTTTCCGCGAGCGAAGAGCTCGAGTCTCCGAAGACCAAGGCAGAAGTTCTCGACGAGCGTATACATTTCCGGTGGTTTGAGGGTGGGATCGTCTGGGTCACCTTCCCATATCACAACGTCCGTATCTAAATCCCATGAGTGAAGAGGGATAGCAGACGGACCAAGGGCATGCATACCAACGTTACAGTGTACAAACCAACTGTCCGTAGATCTACGGACTGTGCCGCGGATTCCCATAAGGCAGTGTTGCTTCGTGCGCACGAGCAAAGATGTTGTCGGCGGATCTGTCTATAATACAGCAATAAGTGTACACTGCCTTCATCCTCGAACATAGGAAACGTACTCCAGGTCCACTATTACTAATAGTATTGGTCTTCACCCATACAATATCTTCACACCTCCGGAACCCCCACCTCGCAAGGACCTCCCGCCCTCTCTCCAACCCATCCCCGGCGCCGCTCCCTACCCACAGTAGGACGAACGAGGGATCGGCAGAGAGGGCAGGTATGGGTAAATCTTGGAGGTCCGCCCACGAGAATGATGAAGAAAATGGCGGATCGATCAGTATGACATCAAATTTGGCTTGCTGCAACGAAGAAAGCTGGGACATTGGGAGATAAGACGGAGGGTGCGCGTGCGCGTTTACGGAAGCCTTCTTGAGTCCCAACAAACGCTGTTGTTTCGGATATCTGGAGCAACAAACGTGTCAGCGGAACGGGACTGATGTCCACAAAACGGAAGGGACGTACTCCTCGAACCGATGCGCTGGGTCGGCACCCAAGACCCAGTTCTGTGGCCACTCCCCTCCATCAACGTATCTTTGACTGTAATCGTTCCTGATTGTCTCCTCTTCCGGTACGTAGTTCTGATACTTGGCAACACGTGCCTTCTTCGCAGGGGGTAGGTCCGACCGCACTACTCTTTGCTTCGGCTGCAGTACCGGACTGCCAGGCGGGGACAATGAAGGCGAAGGGGGTGGTGAAGGGAGGAGATCGAGCTTGAGTAGAGATTGCGGTGGCGATGGAAGGGCTGCGAGCTGTCGGCGGTGGTATCTCTGGGAAGTGCGGACACGAGAGACCAACGACGCATGTGCGGCAAGGAGGTCATTGGCTGAGCTCAGGCAGTCGGTCACAGACATACGGCCCTGGCGCGTCGCGGAGGAGATGTTGTGCCGACTAGCGTGGGAATAATTATTGAGCGTTATCTGGAAATGTTCCAACCTATCCCCAGCTACGAAGAACTTTTGATGGATCCGGCCACGGTTTCCAACACATGCACGTCTCAGATTCTCGCAACAGCAACCATCACAGGTGCGGTTGTGCTTCTCAATATGTGCCAATCCCAAGCTTCGCTGGCGCCGACTCGCGTTGTGCGCAGCCACGCTTCCAATTTGACTGCTGCATCGTGCCTTCGTGTAGAACCCTCGCTTTGTAGGCGTTCAATGCCCAACGACAATCAAGCGCTACAGACCCAGGGTGCGGCCTTGCGGCCTGTGGAGGCGGAATGTGGCGCCGGTGGTTCATCGTGCATCATTGGTCACTGGCGAACACGCCGTTGTTTCCCCCCGTGGTTTGCGAGCGGGTCCCCTGATCCGTAGATGATCGCTTTTACAAGACAGGTACGGAGTAGGTGCACGTAACGGCGCCGTCGAGGGGTCCCGGGTTCTGGGAACTCTTCACCGATCATCACTTACGACCTTGTCATAGTATACCAGCGCTTAGTTCTCATCCACCAAACCGCACGAACTGATTTAGCGCGTGTCGGTCAGATTCCCCACCCATGGCTCAGCAATTATCCAATATGTTCCGGACCGAAGCTGGATATGATTCACATCGAGGAAAGAGAGCGAACGGGGATCAAATCTCACCTCCCGTTCGTCTGGGCCACCGGGACGGAATAGCCCAGAAAGCCTCGTTCGTAATTGGTTTCGTGAAACGGTTCGATCCCAGCCCCGCCTGAGTCCTCTCGCTAGCGTCACCTGGCGCGGCACGCCGGGTGCTCGCCGCTCCATTTCATTCTTTCCGTAAATCACAAACCCCCAATCATAAAAGCCATCACTGTCTCTCCTCTTTCCTCTCATTCCCTTCCCTCCCCTCAACCTTCCGTCCATACGAATGTCCCACAACGCAGATCCCCCTTCCTTTCACTACCTGGCCTACCACCGCAGCGCTTCGGGGCGTTTGCCAGGCACCCAGCGGGAGAGCAAGAACGAAGGATCGGATCTAGAGGTATCCACCTTCCGCAGGCCCACCGGCCTACTGTTCAGTATCCACTGCCCCGGCCAGGATCCCCATTCACCAATCCCGTCGCCAGGATCCGTCGAGTGGGAAAATGTTACCCGTTGGACTCCAGGAGTGGCTAGTTCCTCATCTCAAGAGGTTTTTGGAGATGCGGGTATGTTTGGCGCCGTTTCGCCCGCCTACCCAACGTATTCGGTAGGGCCCCACACTCCTATATTATCCTCCCGTTTTTAACACCACACCTTAGGATACATACTTGGACCAGGACTTACTCCCCACCGCGGATGGATCTATATTCCAGGCCATAGGTAGACCCCCATCGCCTTATCCTCCTGGGAAGATAGTCGACACGGTGGCAGATAACGATCCGTTCGGCATGCTCGAAGGAATGGAACGCCAGCAAACTTCAGAGCTGATATGCATGGAGCGATCACCATCCGAGTCGTCCAGCGTCTTCTATGATCATGATGGACTTACAGCATGGTCTGGACCCGACCGCACATCTCCAGCCTCAGATCAATCCGATCACGGTTCTTTCGGTCTGCTACCTATCCCTCTAGAAGACACGTCTTCCTGCAGATCTGTAAGCAGGGATCTACTATTCACTTTTGACCTGGGTAATAATGTGTATCCGACAGATCGGAAGTACCCCAGACAGTGGGAGAGCCGTACTGAGACTACCGTCACTTCACGACATCCCAAATTTCAGTCCCAACCCTGATGGAGTGACGGTTTCCCCTCTTCCGCTGCCGGAACTCCCTATTAGCTGGGTCAAAATCCCGCAGAGGAGGTACGCGCAGAGGGGAGGGGGAACCAGATCCCTCTCTCGGCTGGGAGAGGCCGGATTCAGTGTCAACGGCGCCCGTGGTTTCAACATGCAAAGCGCACTCGATCAATTCTTCACAGGCTTGGATGGTAGGGATGATCCCGTCCTGGAAAACGCGGGTGGTCCGGTCTCGTGCAGGCTATTGGTACGTTGATTAATTGATCTTATTCTTACGAAAGACACCAAACTCAGACTTGTTCGGCCGCTTGCCAGTTCCCTGGATACCCTCCCAATACTGGATGCAATCAAGTGCGAATTTTATGTGATCTGTCATCTGTACATCTACTGATGCTGATTCTAGATCGCGGTAAAAAACTGGAAGAGAGAATCCGCTCCAATCACGAAGAGCAAACTGGCCTACGAGGTTGCGAAGCGTGTTAAGCGATACCTCGATGCGTCAGCCGTAAGTTATCAAGCAACTTTTGTCCTTTCGGCCCTAACAAATGAAATCAGAAGACTCCGATAGATCGGTCTGTCGATTCTCGGTGGACTATCGGACAGGGTTTCATGAAGCTGGAAAATATGTATTTGGTTAGCATCGTCGGGGTATCCAGGGGATCGCTCCAGCCGGAGATCTGGGTCGACGTCGATGCGGGTGATTCAGGATCTGTTTGACCGAAACTAAATTAAATCATGAGAAACCACTCCCGAGGGAAAGTATAAACAACGTAGGTAAGCTCAGAAGGAAGGCCTAGGCATTGTTGGGCGGTTTTTACGATAAACTCTTGGTAATACACATATAATTCCTCACTTACGATAGCATTCTTTAATCAACCAGCTTCGGTTCCATCCCTTGTTATGTTATATCATATAAATTTTGTACCCCGCATCATAGTGTGAACCAAGAAACGGGTTCAAAGATCGAAGTTCTGAGGTGCCCACGCGATAAGTGTGTTTGGTTTTCCCCACGGATGAATACTCTCTATGAACACGAGGCCCAGAGGACATCAGTATTGGTTCCCCGAGATCGGGCCCGATTCACTGACTACCCTCTCCACTCTCGCCCGGTGCTTAGCGCTCAGCGCCCACCTTGCTCTCTGGGGTATTGCTTTGCTGCGACTCGTACTATGGGTACTGTTGTCTCGTCTCGGAACAATCCGGACGGGCCCCTGCCGCTACTCCTTCCCCGGGTCGGCCCCCAAGCAATACGGCAGAAGTGGGTCATGGCTTGGGTAGTTCCTACCGCCTTGATACGCTGATACGTAACATGCGAGCTCCAGACCTCCGGCTGCAGTACAGACCGAGATAATCCGACGTTCAGGAGGACGACCCAGACCCGACAAGGGTCTGGTCCCTTGGGATAGTGCCTTATGTGGGAAACGGGTACTGGGTGGCTGCGGTGTACAAAGAACGAGGTCTATAGTAAGTGCTACCGTAAACTTTGTCCAATGGATTGTCGGACAATACCCATACGCTACTGACCTCTGCGGTCTTGATAAGGTTCACAAAGTGGTTGATCGCCGCACCGGATATCATCAGTTCACGGGCCATCACTTTGGTTCCAGACAATCATTCAAATATTCATATGCAATACTAACCACCCCAGCTTCCTTTTTCTTACTGTGGTCGTGGACTCTACTACACTGCATATACACTGGGTTCCGGCCGCAGTCTGGAAGGTGGACCACGCAGCGTATCCCCTTTACCCCCCAAGGGAAAGGGCGTTGAGATGCAAAGATGTGTCCTTCGTTTCGTTTGCTTTGGTGTGATTGCCATACAGTCTGTAGTGTGGTCTAGCCCCAACCCCACTCCGGTCCTGCCGCTTTTTGGCCATCAGACATCCATGACCGTTCGTCTGCGACCATATCACTGAAGGTGGTACCAGGCGGGCAGGACCTAGGCCTAAACGGTATGTAGTGATGGGGGAGCATGGCAGATATGGTTTAGAACGGTAAATGTTCTCCCATACGACCAGTGCACTACTGCACCTCTTCCTTTGAGCATGGTCTGTAACGTCTTCGTTTGGCTACAATTGTCAAACCAGGGGGAGCAACGGATATCTTGGAGAGCAAAAGTGTACTAACTTTAGGGAGATAGGAATGTCTTACTCGAGCTTCGCATGGTTGTCATTTGTTAATCCCGCTCATCCTCATAGGTCGCTGCGTGTGATATCTTGGCGGGGTGGACTCGGGAAAAAAGCTGGATCCGGAGGTCGAGGGTTCTTCCGCTTGAAGTTGGGGTATTCATCTGGGAGAGGGTGTTCTATTTGGGGAAGGAAAAGGTTCGTTGCTCGGTTGTGCGTTGGATGCTGAGGCAATGAGAGAGATTGAGTACGGCATCTGGTAGATGATATACGATATCCTGCAAGCCCGGTATCATTGGTTCGTGATATTTCCTCATTTTCATCCCATTTTCATTCTATCCCGCGTTTCCCGTAGCGGTCACGCGTCCATTCGCCTGGATCGTAGGACGAGTGGACGTGGGAAAAGGCCACCTGACGAGTCGACGACCCACTGCAAACCCACTCTGCATCGATCGACCTCGAGCCTGACTCCTTCGACCCACTCAGCCTGATTATTCACGCCTCCAGTCAGGGACCCGTTGATCGGTGGCCGCCTCAGCCACTCGTATCGCCGCGATAAAATGATAGGGAGCAAGGTGATCCCCTCTGGCTACAGTAAGCCCGCCCGATGCAAGCGCTGGCCAACCGAAAGGTTATAAAGTTGGCTCTGTAGCGTCCAAGGACAGCAAGGAGAACTCTCCCACTTCCACGTAGTATCCAAGACAATGTCAACTCAGCGAGTTTGGTTCAGTGAGTCTTCTGCGACTTCTCTGGGTGTAACTCTTCCCTCACCACGGGGCGTAGTCACCGGCGCATCCTCCGGCTTCGGCCTGTCCCTCACCACCCATGCGCTGGAACAGGGTGATATCGTTATTGCCGCAGTTCGGAAGCCGGAAACCCTCAAGCACCCGCCCCGAACGTGGACAGACGGCCAACTTCTAATCCTCAAAGTCGATGTATCCAACCCCGATGACATCAAAGACGCTTTCAGGACCGCAGAAATCCGATTCGGCCGCATCGACGTCGTCTACAACAATGCCGGGTTCTCCGTGATGGGCGAGCTCGAGTCCACCCCGGAGGAAGAGGCACGGAAGATGTTTGACGTGAACGTCTGGGGCGCCATCAATGTTGCGCGGGAGGCCATCCGGTTCTTCCGAGATGTCAACAAACCCCAGGGCGGAAGGTTGTGGTCTGTCACCTCCGGGGCTGGGTTGCTTCCCATCCCAGCTTTCGGCTATTACTGCGCAAGCAAGTTTGGTACGTCGGAGAAAACTTTCAATGGCTTGGTGGTGACCTTCTCTTTTAACCAGCCCACGAAGGTGCTATCTCGACATTGGCGGCCGAGATAGACCCAAAATGGAACATAAAAGTGGGCATATTGTCCGCACTCACGGCTACCGGAAATCTTACTCTGGCGCATAGATCACTCTTCTCGAATATGGTGCCTTCCGCACGAGGGCCACGTCCTCGGAATCGATGGTCGAATCGCCACCTCACCCAGCATATGCCGACCCATCCACACCGTCATCCCAGAGCCGTGCCTGGGTCAAGGGAGACACGTACATTGGCGATGCGGATAAGGCAGTTAGGGTGCTCTACTCGAAGCTTCTCACCGACCCCAATCCTCCTCTTCGGCTCCCACTCGGTCACGATATCATCCCAAAGCTTCTGGATCAATGGAAAAACAACATTCAAGATCTCAAGAGGACATCCTCGTGGTCGGATGGTTTGGTGATAGACGGCAGGTCGTGGTAGATTTCCCCAAGTACTGTACTGGCATGACCAACCCGGCAGTCATCGGTCATCACCAGGTCTGCCGCTGCCTTCCCGAAACCCCGGTCATGGGTCATCGCCAGAGCTGCCGGACCCCCCAGGGGGAGTCATCGGTGGCC
>Ga0307513_10000502_pt1 | contig 56342 bp, 43 predicted proteins | sample 15_EM_MG_FD_202174 | JGI IMG/M metagenome (GOLD analysis project Ga0307513, IMG submission 202174) | Populus trichocarpa ectomycorrhiza microbial communities from riparian zone in the Pacific Northwest, United States - 15_EM | ecosystem: Host-associated > Plants > Roots > Unclassified | place... | reverse complement strand
CCTCCCCACACCACCACCCCCTCAACCCCACCACCGCCACACCCCCCGGGCCGCGGGCGCCCCCCCCAAATCTCCCGTCACAGCGGAGTTTTTGATCACAAGCAGTAATAGGGAAATCGGTAAATAGGGTTAGGGTTTGTGGGAATTATGCTCTCATCCCAAGCAGCACAGACGCTCTCGACCAAGCCGAATAGGCCTGTGATTGGGGCTGGCTTCCATTCTGGATCTAGGGGCGACGGGGGATGCATTTAAATTTGGAAATCCAGTCTTCTGTAGCTGCAATGATGAATTGGTCGGTGTTTCGTGTTTTGAGATAATTCTTGAGTCGGGATGGATGGACTGACGGGAAAGGCTGAGAGGTATATGTTAGGGGTGGTGGTAGGTGTAACCTCGATTATAGTAGCAGACCGGGAAATCTCGTATATGAGCCTTGTTTGGCAACCGGTTTACCCCACCCAGAGAATTGACCGGCAATATCATTGGCTGTCCTACTAGGACAGCTTAAGCTCCATCCACCCCTCTTCAGTAAGTATCATGTGGTTCAGGCTGAACTGAATGACGACCACGAAAACAGGGGGAAATTATGCAATTACACTATATCTATTCCTCGCACGGGGGGGAAGAATATTAGGAACGAATATAGAAAGTCAGGATCTATAGACAAGAAACAGAGACTATGTTAAACCTTAATGCTAGATTGGTACGAAAAAGGAAGAAAATAGAAACAAAAACGGAGACTGAAAGTTCTGATTATAACTACAAGAATAGTATATCCATTAAAACGTGACAAAGAACTGTAAGAGGATGGAATGGAGAGTGAGGGGATGGGGGGAGGGGGGGGGAGGGGTGGAGGATTATCAGTGTCTGCCGGGTTGTTGGGCACTCTTGAGGCTGAGGTAGAAGTGATTTTAAGAGGTTGGGAGCCGCTAGGGCTATATATAGGCGATTCCACCGGGAGGCAGAGAAAGCAGCGAATGGTGGTTTTGCGGGGCGGTAAAAAAGATTTCGTATTGACGAGGTTAAGTGGTGTTGAGGCTTGCAGATTTGCGAACTTGTAGTAGCTTCACTACTGCCTTGTGCCGGTTCTTGGAAGCCATCGAGAGTGGTGTCATACCCTTTTTGTCGGGTATGTCGAGGTCGACATCTTCCCGTTCTAGAATGAGCTTCACAACCTCGTCGTGCCCATCCGTGGCAGCCAACAGGAGTGGCGTTTCACCATCCTGGTTGGGCAGATTGGGGTCGACGTCTTCCCGCTCCAACAGTAGCTTCACTACCCTAGAGCGTCCACGATAGGCAGCATACGCGAGCGGTGTCCAGTCATTATTGTAGGGCGTATTGGGGTTAATGTCTTTTCGCTCCAAAAGTAGCTCCACCACCCTAGAACGTCCATTGGAGGCAGCAAACCACAGCGGTGTCGTGCCACCATCGGCAGGTAGATCGGGGTTGACGTTCCCGCTCCCTAAGAGTAGCATCACCACTCCCTCACGCCCACCCTCTGCAGCCAACGAGAGCGGTGTTCGGCCAGACTTGTCGCGTATATCAGGGTTGGCCCCTTCCCTTTCCAACAGTAGCTTTACTACACCATCATGCCCCTCCAAGGCAGCCAACGAGAGCGGTGTTAGGCCAGACTTGTCGCGTATATCAGGGTTCGCCTCTTCCCTTTCCAACAGTAGCTTCACTACACCATAATGCCCCTTCCTGGCAGCCCACGCGAGTGGTATCCGCCCACCGGTGTCAGGCATATCGGGGTTGACGTTTTCCCTTCCCAACATTAGCTTCACAACCCCAGCATGCCCGTTCCCGGCAGCCCACGAGAACGGCGTTCGACCATTGTTGTCAGGAATATCGGGTTTGACCCCCTGCCCCAATAGTAGCTCCACCACTCCACCACGCCCCATCCCTGCTGCCCAAGAGAACGGTGTTCGACCATCGTTGTCAGACATGTCTGGGTCAACACATTCAATCCCCAATAATAGCTTCACTACTCCATCATGCCCCATCCCGGCTGCCCACGAGAGCGGTGTTCGGCCATCGTTGTCAGCCATATCGGGGTTGACGTCTTCCAACCCTAACAATAGTTTCACTAGTCCATCATGCCCGTTCCTAGAAGCCAACGAGAGTGGCGTCTGACCGACATTGCCGCGCATGTTGGGGTTGATAGTTTTCCGTCCTAACAGCAGTTCCATCACTCCTACAGATCCGTGTTCCGCAGCCGAGAGGAGTGGTGTATGACCACTTTTGTCTACCACATCAATACTGACCTCTTCTCGTTCCAATAGTAGTTTCACTACTCCTGAGTGCCCTTTACCAGAGGCGCACAGCAGAGGCGTACGGTCATATCCGTCCGCGACGTCAGCTTTGACATCCTTCCTTCCCAACAATAGTTGAACCACCCTTTCGTGGCCCTCCTCCGCAGCCAACAATACTGGTGTTTGGCCGTATTTGTCTGGTCTATTTGGGTTGACATGTCTCCTTCCCAGGACCATGTTGAGCACTTGGGGTGCCTTGGTCCACCAACCATCTATACCCTCAGGCCTAGTAGGTGCCCGGCCGAGAAGTAGCCTCACAATGCCCTCATGCCCCTTCTCGGCCCCCCACGATAGCGCTGTTCGACGAAAGAATCTGTCAGGCTTTTCAGGATCGATAGCGGTTTGGTCTAACAGCAGCTCTGCTACCCCCTGTTGTCCGCATATAGCAGCCCATATGAGCGGTGTCATACCCAGAAAATCCCTTTTGTTGAAATCGTGATTCAGGTGACGGACAAGAGAAGTTGCGATGTCAGCAATGCCGAAAACCGATGCACAATGCAGTCCAGTAAACCCGATTAAGGGACCGTTGATGGGGATATCACCGCTATATCGACCGGTCATCAACACGATATTCCGCAAAAGTAACTTTGTAGATATATGGCTTTCAATTCGATTAAAAAGCTCGAGCGCAAGTGATACCACTTCCTTCGAAGCCTCTCTCTTGGCATGGACTCCCCAATATAAGGCCGAGTATTTGAGGAAGGGAGTTGACTGAGGTAGAGCAGAGAGTGTGGATGAGATATTATTAATAACGGGAAAGTTGAGGTATGTCAGACATGTTTCAGCCATTATCGAGTGAGTGGGTCCAAAAAGGTCGGGGAAGGTGCAAAGGTACTCCTGAAGTGTGTAGTGAACCAAGCGGATAGTCGAAGCCTCCCTATCGATGACGATAAGCCCCAAGCAACAGCTTAATAGTGTCTCCACAGAAGGAATCCTTTCAGGATTGAGATCCCTAGACCCCATCTCGATTGCTAGGGCGTGGCAAAGTTCGTCGAGTTGTAATAGTCTCTCCGAATGTGAGATCCACATCAATGCCGCCATCCCGAGCCTTGTTTTCTTCACACCTTGCTCCTTTATCCGCGCAAGTGTAGCACCATAAACATCCTTCAAATCCAAGCCCTCGGTTATTGCCCTCAGCTTTAGCCGTCTGTCATAGGCCGTGGTTTCCTCAAGGATAGCATCCATGGTTAAGGAAATCAGTAAAAATCTAGACATGTCTATTAGCCACAGACGCAAAACGCATTTTCCCTCCCCGCAGCACACTTACGTTTCGGGAATATTCTCGGCAATGCTTTTGATGATTTCACCCTCCAACCCACTATCCATCGCGTCTAAGGATGTATCCTTACTCAATCTCATTCGGATATATGCCGCGATATCCTCATCGTTCGGTTTGACGGATAAAATTACCACTTTCCCACCGAGACACCTCGCAATCTGTCCTTGGATGTGTTGTCTTCCGGTTAGGAATATCCGGGTATTTGGAGACTTTCTGAGGACTTGTCTTAACGAATCTAAAACCTCAGGTCGGTGTCTTTCAACACATTCATCCAGCGCATCAACACATATAAATGTCGGCCGCAATGACGTGACGGTTTGCAGCATCTCCACAATTTCCGGCACCCGTAGTCCCCTTCCACCAATCACCTTCTTGTAATCCTGAAAAGTCACCTTTATTTCATCCGGGATCTCTTCCAATCCACCGACGATTTGCTTAAGTAGCGCACCGAGTATGTTTGTCGGAGACTGCTCCTCCCGAGCCGCGAAATCGACGTAGAAACACGCGACGGCAGTATTCTGTTCTTTGGCCCTATCGCATAATCTGTCCACCACTAGAGAACTAGTATCACTCCTCGTTAGCACTAGCATCCTTACGTTTGCTTCGGGGGTTGTCTCTCACCTGAGGTAGGTCTTGCCGATAGCCGGACCGCCGCAACAAAACAATGACGCATGCTCTGATCCCAGCTGTCGAGAGCCATCGCACCACCTTTGAAATTCCTCTGTTTGTAACAGCCATTCCCCAACGTTGTCGGCCCTGCGTGTTCGAAGGTGTTGATGCCGGATGCGGGGCTCGAGTGGAGACAACCATGCGAGAATCTCGGACTTCTCGTCTATGACACCAATGTTCCACACGCAGTCGTTATTAGAAACGTTGAAAGAATGAGTATTATGTGAGTAGTGAGCGTTTCTGGAGGAGCTGGAATCACCATGATTGATATTGGAGTGTGACATCTTATCGCTGGTTATGATGTTGTAAGGGCACAGATTGGTGAGTTGTCTTCGGTAGGTGGGGTTGGGTGACCTGCTGGCCGGTGGGGTCGTTATAATCCCGGCGCCTTGTGCATGACAACCGCGTCGCACAAGTGTCAATCCTCCTGAACGCTGTGTAACCCACACCTTGCCTTTCATCAGAGCCGCAGGCTTCCCAGATCCAAGACGAATACCGAGCGTATTCCTTGCCCCCAGTACGAGTAATCAGGTGTAAGTTCGCTGAGATTTAGCAGGGGGTAACACTTATGATACGGGGATGCTTGCTTCATAACCAATCTCTATCAATGTGATAGCCGTTTTTCCGCTAATATCACTCCCCTTTTATTAATATCTTGGGGCTGTACTAGTACTCGTCGGGGTCATGGAAAACCAGAAACTACCCGTGCTGAATCAGGGCCAAGGAGATCTGGCGATCAAAGTGCCTCGAAAAAGAGACACAGTGTTATGGGACATCTTAAAAGTGTACTTGTTGCGCCATGTGATGCGCAAAGCACCAGTCCTTTGATGGTCATATTACCCCAAGACCAGATTTCTGATTCCTTGAGAAGGAAACATCATTTCTTGTTATCTGCATATCATAGGTTTATTTTGCTTTTTAATCATACTGGTTTACCAGGAACTAACCCTTGTTCCTACTTTCCAAGTTTTCGTGAGTTCTTGTTGCTAAGCTATCCAAACAGGGATCCCCGTTTCCGGTTTTCGTTGACCCCGGCGAGTATTGCTATAACACCGACAACTTACGGCGGGGGGTCGGTTTTCATTCACCACCTACCCCATTGTACCGCGTCGCTAGATCCTTAATAATAGTATTTGATAGAATATTGAGGGGGGTATCACTGGGCAGGCTGTTCATTGGCTTTTCAAAGCCTATACCCGTACAATGACACCGACGTTTATTGGAAACCCCCCCAGAGCTATGGGAAATGTGCAGTGGTGTCCGGGGGCCGGAAATTAGCTTGGTTGCCTCCCTTCGTCGGGTTTCTAGATTTCTAAGTGAGAACAGAAATCATCTAGACACTAGGGAGGTGTTTGGAGATATCTCTGCACAGGGTATATCGTATATATCTCTAGCTAGTTCTGTTAGGTAGTTATTCCGCAGCCCGTTGCTTCTCTCTTCACGCCAGTATCAGGTATGTATGCTGCTACTGGCCCCCCTGCGCAGTTGCAAAACTAATAGCATCCCAACAGCAACCGAAGCACCGCCTCAAGTCCTGCAGTCAACAGCCACCGACTATAGTACTGCGCTTGGGGCTCTTTGTATCCGCTCTTGAAGTTTCAATTCCCGGGCTTCGGCAGAGGTGTACGATACCTACCTTGCGGAGAAAAACAAGCAAATCGTGCGACGGGTTGCCCCTAGCCGAGCTTAACCCGGCGAATCGTATCCATGGTCGACGTTTTAGGGGCGCTGTGTTTGGTGCCGGAGGAGGGTGACAAGAGATGCTGAGAAAAAAGGTTGCAGGGCCGTAAGTGAACCGAAACATATGGAAAACATGGAGGAAGCAAGATATGATTCTAGCCTTCTTGGAATCGATTCCACAATTAAAATACGGCCATGCTTGCTTAGCTTGTTTTCTTCTCGCAAGACACTAATATAATCCAATGACAATCATTTAATCTTAGATTTTGGAGTTGTGATCGGTGGTGTTTCATTTGTCTGGGGGAATTTGTGTGGTAAACTTAGGCGGTCGCATCTCGACCATCATCGCTTCCGATAGCGAGTGCAAAAATGTTTTCCCAATTTTCAACCCTGGGTTCTTGTTGCCAGACACTCGAATCTGACGGTATCATACCTCGGAGGTGAGTCTTCAAATCCACCAATCGCTGGACGGCGCCCTAGGGCGGGTAAACACTAGCTACCTGCCCTTGCATGTCAAACCGTCAAGCCCTCCTGGATGGTTCGCAAAGTCTCCAGCTGCTATCCCTTCGTCTGTTCCCGAATTTCACAGCTTTTTAGCGCCACTGTAGCGTTGGGATCAGCAATGACTAGTCAGTAATTGGCAAAGGCTACCTTAAACCGCGGTCATGTTTAGACCCATCCACAACCATTTGATCAATCATGATAAGGAAAACCCCTTGCTTGAGAAGTAGTGTAGTGCTCAGAATGGAGCAAATTCAGCAGAACTCAGCATGCCATGATGGACACAAGATTGTCCGCGTATATTTGCTCCTGATCGCTTGAATAGGTTTGGGTCTACAATTTTAAGCCTGAGTGGGTGCCAGATAGCTGCAATGATGAATTTGCCGGTGTGTCGCGTTTCGGGAAATTGTTGAGTCTGGATGGATGGACTGATGGAAGAGACTGAGAGGTATAGGGGTGATAGTAAGTAAATAGCAACCTCAATTACTGCAGCTAACCAAACAATCTCGTATATGAGCCCTGTTTGGTAACCGGTTAACCCCACCTAGAGAATTGACCTGCGATATCATATTCTGTCCTATGACACCTTAAGTTCCATCCAGGGGAGAAGTACGAGCAAACAAGTGTCACTTTCTAGAAACCTCAAGAAGAAAAGAAAACCACACCCCCTCTGTAAGTATCACGCGGTTCGGGGGAAACTATTATTCCCTAAATACATTCCCTAAATAACAACCAGGAAGTCAAGGGAAAACTATAGAATTACAGTATATACATTCTTCGCACGGGAGAGAACAATGATTTGGGAACAAAGGAAAAAAGTCGGGATCTGTAAACAGGAAACAGAGACTAGGTTAAACATTAATGCCAGATTAAGTGTTACTGGCCAGATTGGCACGAAAAAGTGATAAAATAGCAACAAAAACGGAGATCGAAAATTTCTTATTGTAGCTACAAGAATACTGTATCCATCAAAAAGTGAGAACGAATTGTAAGAGGATGGAATGGAGAGTCGGGGGGTGGAGGAGAGGAAAAGGGGAGATGAAGGATTATTGGTGTCTACGAGATTGTTGGGCAATCTTGGGAGTGAGGGAAAAGTTATTTTAGGTTGGGAGAGGCTAGTGGTATATATAGGCGTTTCTATCGGGAGGTAGAGAAAACAGCGAATAGCGGTTTGGGGAGCGATGAGGGGGGTTTTGTATTGACGAGGTTAAGTGGTGTTGGGGTTTGCAGATTTGCGGGCTTGTAGTAGCTTCACCACTGCCTTGTGCCGGTTCTTGGAAGCCACTGAGAGTGGTGTTATACCATTTTTGTCGGGGATGTCGGTGTCGATGTCTTCCCGTTCCAGTAAGAGCTTCACCACCCCATCGTACCCCTCTATAACAGCCAACAGGAGCGGTGTTTGGCCATCATCGTCGGGCGTATTGGGGTCGACATCTGCCCGCTCTAGCAGTAGCTTCACTACGCTAGAGCGTCCCCTATAGGCAGCCCTCGAGAGCGGCGTCATGCCGAAATTGCTGGACATATTGGGGTCGACGTCTTCCCGCTTCAAAAGTAGCTCTACTACCCTAAAATGTCCCTCGGGGGCAGCGAGGAGGAGCGGCGTCTCGCCACTAGTGTTGGGCATATTGGGATTGACGTCTCCCCGCTCCAAAAGCAGCTCCACTACCCTAGAATGACCATACTGGGCAGCGAGCGAAAGGGGTGTCGAGCCGCCATCGTGGGGTAGATCAGGGTTGACGTTCTCTCTCCCCAATAGTTGCATCACCACTCCCTCATGCCCACGCTCTGCAGCCAACGAGAGCGGTGTTCGGCCAAACTTGTCGCGTATATCAGGGTTGGCCTCTTCCCTTTCCAACAGTAGCTTCACTACACCATCATGCCCCATCCTGGCAGCCAACGCGAGTGGTGTCCGCCCATCGATGTCAGGCATATCGGGGTTGACCTTTTCCCTTCCCAACAGTAGCTTCACTACCCCAGCATGCCCGTTCGCGGCAGCCCACGAGAACGGCGATAGTCCATTGTTGTCAGGGATATCGGGTTTGGCCCCCTGCCCCAATAGTAGCTCCACCACTCCACCACGCCCCATCCCTGCTGCCCGAGAGAACGGTGTTCGACCATCGCTGTCAGACATGTCGGGGTTAACACCTTCCAGCCCCAGCAATAGTTTCACTACTCCATCACGCCCCATCTCGGCTGCCCACGAGAGCAGTGTTCGGCCATCGTTGTCAGCCATATCGGGGTTGACGTCCTCCAACCCCAATAATAGTTTCACCAGTCCATCATGCCCGTGCTTGGCAGCCAACGGGAGTAGCGCCTGGCCAACATTCCCGCGCGTGTTGGGGTCGACAGCTTTCCGTCCTAAGAGCAGTTCCATCACTCCTACAGATCCGTGTTCCGCAGCCGAGAGGAGTGGGGTATGACCACTTTTGTCTACCACATCAATACTGACGTCTTCTCGTTCCAATAGTAGTTTCACTACTCCTGAGTGCCCTTTACCGGAGGCGCACAGCAGAGGTGTACGGTCATATCCGTCCGCGATGTCAGCTTTGACATCCTTCCTTCTCAACAATAGTTGAACCACCCTTTCGTGGCCCTCCTCCGCAGCCAACAATACTGGTGTTTGGCCGTATTTGTCTGGTCTATTTGGGTTGACGTGTTTCCTTCCTAGGACCATGTTGAGCACTTGGGGTGTCTTGGTCCACCAACTCTCTATACCCTCAGGCCTAGTAGGTGCCCGGCCAAGAAGTAGCCTCACAATGCCCTCATGCCCCTTCTGGGCACCCCACGATAGCGCTGTCCTACGAAAGAATATGTCAGGCTTGTCGGGGTCGATTTTGTTTTTCTCTAACAGTAGCTCTGCTACCCCTTCTTGTCCACAAATAGCGGTCCATATGAGTGGTGTCATACCCAGAAAATCCCTTTTGTTGAAATCGTGACCCAGGTGACTGACAAGAGGAGTTGCGATCTCAACAATGCCGAAAACCGAGGCACAATGCAGTCCGGTAAATCCGATTAGAGGGCCGTTGATGGGAATATCACCGCTATATCGACCGGTCATCGACACGATATTCCGCAAAAGTAGCTTTGTAGATATATGGCTTTCAATTCGATCGAAAAGCTCGCGCGCAAGTGATACCACCTCCTTCGAAGCCCCTCTCTTGGCATGGACCCCCCAATACAAGGAAGAATATTTGAGGAAGGGGGTTGGTTGAGGCAGGGTGGAGGGTGTGGATGAGATATTATTAATAGCGGGAAAGTTGAGGTATGTCAGACATGTTTCCGCCATTATAGAGTGAGTGGGTCCAAAAAGGTCGGGGCAGGTGCAAAGGTGCTCCTGGAGGGTGTAGTGAATTAGGCGGATAGTCGAGGCTTCCCTATCTATGACAATAAGCCCCAAGCAATAGCTTAATAGTGTCTCCACGGAGGGAATCCTTTCAGGATTGATATCCCTAGAGCCTATCTCGATCGCTAAGGCGTGGGAAAGCTCATCGAGTTGTAGTAGTCTCTCTGAATGCGAGATCCACATCAATGCCGCCATCCCGAGCCTTGATCTCTGCCCACCTTGCTCCTTTATCCGCGCAAGTGTGGCACCATAAACATCCTTCAAATCCAAGCCCTCGGTCATTGCCCTCAGCTTTTGCCGCCTATCATACGGCGTGGTTTCCCCAAGGATAGCATCCATGGTTAGGGAAATCAGTAGGAATCTAGACATGTCTATTAGGGACAGACGCGAAACGCATTTTCCCTCGCGGCTCACTTACGTTTCGGGAATATTCTCGGCAATGCTTTTGATAATTTCTCCCTCCAAACTAGTATCCATCGCCTCTAGGGATGTATCTTTACTTAATCTCATCCGGATATATCCCGCGATATCCTCATCGTTCGGTTTTATGGATAAAATTGCCAATTTCCCACCAAGATGCTTCTCGATCTCTCCTTGGATGTGTCGCCTTCCGGTTAGGAATATCCGCGTGTTTGCGGACTTTTCGAGGATTTGTCTTAACGAATCTAAAACTTCGGGTCGATGCCTTTCCACACATTCGTCCAATGCATCAACACATATAAATGTCGGCCGGAAAGACGTAACGGTCTGCAACATCCCCACAATTTCGGCCACCCGTAGTCCCCTTCCACCTATAACCTTTTTGTAATCTTTGAAGGTCTCCCTTATTCCATCCGGAATCTCTTCTAAGCCACCGACGATTTGCTTAAGTAGTGAACCGAGCATGTTTGTCGGAGACTGCTCCTCCCGAGCGGCGAAATCAACGTAGAAACACGCGACGGCAGTATTATGTTCTTTGGCCCTATCGCATAATCTGTCCACCACTAGTGAGCTAGTATCGCTGCTCATTAGCACCAGAATCCGTAATTTTACTCCGGGGGTTGTCTCTCACCTGAGGTATGTCTTGCCGACAGCCGGACCCCCGCAACAGAATAAAGTTGCATGCTCTGGCCCCTCCCGTTGAGCGCCATTATACCACCTTTGAAATTCCTCTGTTTGTATCAGCCATTCCCCAACGTTGTCGGCCCTGCGTGTTCGAAGGTGTTGATGTCGAATGCGGGGCTCGAGTGGAGACAACCATGCAAGAATCTCAGCCCTCTCATCTGTCGCGCCAATGTTCCACACAAAATCGGTATTGGAAAAGTTAGTGTTGAAGGAATTCGTGTTACATGAGTAGTTAGGGTTGGTGGAGGGGCTAGCATCGCCATGGCCGATATGGAGATGTGACATTTTATCGCTGGCTATGATGTTGTCGAGGTATAAATCGCTGGGTTCGGTTGATGAAGGTTGAGTAGGCTGATGGAAAGCGGGGCAATAACCAGCCCGGCGCCTTGTTCATGAACACCGGGTCACGTTACTGGTAACCCACTCGAACTTTGTGTAACCCATCCTTTGCCGCTGATCCCAGCCGCAGTTCAAGACCCACGACACAAGACAGATGCCACAAGTACGGTATTTCTTGCCCTCAGTTCTTGTACCCGAGTACCCAGGTTCCAATTCCCTGAGATGCAATACCGGTAGGACTTTATACGTACTCGAGTACGATACAGGGATGATTACTTCATGCTAGATATCCGTCCATAGCGACAACCCTTTCACTGTTCATCCTTTCCACTTTTAAAACTCGCTAGGGATGTCCCAGTACAGCGCCAGCAACCCATGCCAAGTACTAAATTTACATCTGCCGCCCGCATTGTGCTAAGTCGCTAGATCCCTAATAACCGTGTTTGTTAGAAAATTGGGGGGGGGGGGGGGGCTAAAAAGACTGTTTTGAAGCCAAATTAAAATGGGTGTTGCCAGAAATTCTCTAGAGCTCTGAGAAATCGCTTGTGGTATAGGAGTGTCGTGAATTAGCGCATGTGCTTTCCCCCGTCGTTCTGTCATGTTTCTGGGTGAGAATGGAAATCTCCAAGATACTAGGGAAGGGTTTGGAGGTATTGCCATACGGGATCTATAAAATATACATCTATGTTATTCTTTTAGGTGGTTAATACATAGCTGGTTGCTTTTCTCTTCACAGCAAGATGGATGCATGTTCCTTTGTCCCCCCCGCGCTATTCCAACACCGAAGGTAACCGGGTAGTTGGTTTAGCGCTGCTTCAACTTTCGCAGCGAGCAGTCATTGCTCGCTGGGCCTGGGGCATTTTGCATTTGATCTTCAACCCACGGTTAGTGGCCTCGGCAGAGGCGTTCTATAAGCACGGATCGGAGAAAACCAGGAAAATCGTCTTCGGGTTGCCCCTGACATAACCCAATCCCGCTGATCATATCACCAGTTGACCTAATGAGCTGCTGTGTCTGGTATAGGATGGCAGGGGGTGCTCAACACGAAATGGCCCAGGACCGCACCTGTGTACGAAGAATTGAGAAAAACAGGTGGAAGTATTCTATATGAGCACGTGCTTCTCTTGATCAATTCCGAAATTGTTAAAATACTTTCACACTACTTTTGTTTTTTTCTTTGTCGGAAATCTGTATAATCTGATGACAACCGTATTCTCGCTTCCCTTTAGTATTCAGATTGATTGTATTTCAATCAGCCGGCAAAATGTGAGAAGCGGTCAGAGGAAAGTCTATGTTTTTAGGTACTTCTTCTGAAGGCTACCGCGAGTCCACGACTAGTGACATAAGGATGCTAGACGGTGCTCCGAAAGAAAGAAAAAACAGTAGCAAATGTTGTTTACTTTGCCTCAGTAAAAAATTCGAAACCTATTCAATGAACTTCCTATATTTTATAGGATAAAATGCCTGTTATACTTCTCTGGAATGGTTTAGCTGCTCTTTTTGTTTCTATTTCAGTTCCCTTTCATAGTGCACGTAAGGGCCCATTTGCCTATAGTCGGTTGCCTAGCAATTCGGGATGGTGCCTACCGTTAAGGGGGGTTGACAGTTAGAGTTATGTGGCTGTGTGCCGGCTAATAAATAGTGCTCACCTACTATAGCATATAGTCTAGTGTCTGGTGGAATTTGCAGACTCGCCTCCGAGGCAATTTCACTTTTTAGCCATCTATCAACAAGAATTTAGGAGGGTAGAAGATAGGTATAGTAGAACACCCTTGCACCGTCGGGAAACGGTGTCGATTGAGATCCCACCGTCTAGTTTAATCACCCGAATTTTACAACAAGACTGTTAGATAAACGGGCCCTCTCCTATCTCGGCTATGAGTAGCACTATGATACCGGCACTACCGTCATACAGTAGGCGAGCGGAAACCCATTGAATTGGGCATGTATTCCCTTCTACCCGCTGAGGCGATTGCTCGACCTAAAGTTACTCATGAGCACACACTTAAGTTGAGAGCTAACCGAGTAGTCCAGGTTCCCTCCCCTCGCACTCCCCTGTTCATGCACCTTACAGTGAAATCCTGCGCCCGGCCGACCGACCCAGGCTCCTAGTGGGCTAAAACTCTATCTACCAGGTTTTAATTGCTCGGGGTAGGCGGGGTTTTGTTTCCCCCGGATTCCCCCTAATTCCGGGAACCCGAGTCCGGCAGCACTTATCCCCCGGATCTCGCAAAGCCCTAGTGTTCGATACTGTATAAACTTAGATGAGAGCGCGGTGCTCTGTGCCGATGGAGTTTTCCCCTCTGTAAGTCTGGCTTTTCTTTTCATTTTTCCCCTCTCTTGTTTTATGATACTATATTTCTCGCCCGTTTTCCAAAGCAGGGGATTCTTGACTACAATACACACCGCTCTCTTACTCGAGTTAATACGGTAGTGCTAACTTGCTCGGGTATTTCAATGCCCGAACCTGGGGGGCTATGTAGTGGTGAGTACAAGTAATTGCTGGATAGCCAGGAAAAAAAAGCAACAACCACAAATTATTTCCTTTGCAGATGAAGAACCTGCAGGATTATCATACTGGTTCTGGACTCTGCTTCGACAATTCCATTATTTCCCCTCCATACCCCCCCCCTCTTCATCCGTCCCGCCAACCGAGGACTTCCAGACTTCCCGATCGCAACCCCCCCCTAGCACCACAGTGACTAAACTTTTCTACAGTGTTCTCGCTACCTGATCCGAGTAACTCTTGGAAGACAAGAACTAAAAGTACCGTAGTGTGAGTAGGACCCCCACGCGCACAGCATACGACTTTTGGATGAGCGGGTAACTTTGCTTGTTTGTCTCCAAACGCCTAACTAATAATACTAGGACTACTTTAGATATAAATCATAAACCAAATCATACGAACGAAGGGATTTCGCTGTCTCTTGTTGAAATTCTTTGTATATTTCTTATGTATATTCAACACACTACCGTGTATTCTTTTACTTAGTTTGTGTTTCGGCTCCGCCTGTCCACCGCTTACATTACTACAGCTAAAATATATATTATGGTGTTTTATTGTTTATTTCAGGATAATATCTCGGGATTTAACATGTGCTTTCCAATCAGGTGTTTAGGATTTTACGGTTGTTTATGCATCTCTTATGCACCATTCTTGGTCATGATATTTCTAATAATCGCTCCACACCCTTTTGTTTTCATGCACATTATTTGGGATTTACTTGGTTGGATTCCAGGGCCAAACATGTTCGCACTTATGTTTCTTACATTGTTTTCCCTATATTTCTCTTGCGCATATGGACGCGCACTTTTCTATAAATAAGGTGTTACCGCCCACCTGGCTTGGAAGAATGGAGAACCGGAACTCCTACCAATCCCTTCTTCACCTCCTCGCTAAGCGTGCATCGCAACCCCCCTCGTACTTGTGAAGTATTATCCACATAGAATAGATTGTGCCGCATTCACATTTTGAACATCTCTCATCCTATCCTTCCATCTATCGCTACACAGATCCATCCTCCCCTTCCCTGCATTTCTCCGTTGCTTTGAGCACACTTGTGGTAACTATAATACAAGGGAGAGTATCATAAAGACTCCCGCTGATCATAGGTTTCATGTATTCGACTCCTTTATCCCCCTACCGGCGGGCGCATTGATCCCAAGCCTAATTGCATCCCCGAAGACTATCCAAACAATGGAATTACAACCTGAGCATGCGTAGCAGCATTCAACGACTCCCAACAGTAATTTAACTTGACCAAGAATTATACGGTACCAAAGCACCGTGGGGCTCGGTTACGCAAGGGCGAAATGCTGGAACAGTTACTTTCAATTAAGACGAGGCAAAAGGACTATGAGCTGTGCCTTAAGTTACCCAGAGAGGCGACTACTAGTACAACGTCGTAGCACAAAATATTTCTCCGATTTTTGCCTTTACCGTCGCCTGCTCTAGAGCATCCACCCCCACCCCCTGCCCCAATATCAGCCATAACAAAACCGGCCAGTGGTAATCGAGTACTTTGCTTTATGATACCACCCAGCGTTCATTCGCTTCCCCCATTCAAATTATAATAAATCCCACACCGCCTCGAACCGCAGCTAATCCTTTTCACATGTGCTAGTTACCATTATATCATGCCTATTTGTATTAACCATTTCCAACACATTTGCGTTGCGGACAATCACCCATATCCCATCCCTTGAGCAGTTGAGAAATTGCCAACTCGCGACCAGGCACAGTTGTCCTATTTTGTGGGGATTCTGGTGTTGCCTGTGCCAGTAATTTATGGGTGGTTAAATCTAGGTAAGACCCTGAGTTGTGAGGCAGATTGGGAATCTTAGCTACCGGACCAGGCCAGGCCGCGCTGCTTAAGGCCCTGTTTGGCACGCAACTGTTTAAAATACTCAGTATGATATTTCCTGAAAATACGGAATGCTTTGGTGTAAGAATAGTATTTATTTCCGGGGATACTCGAGTTTCGCACTCCCAACTATTTTTTTAACTATCGGTAGCTGGACTGCCGGGCCACCGAGTCGGAAGTTGGGTGTTACGATTTTCGGATTTGAAGATGGAAGAATGATAAATCCCGAGAACAATTTATCTTGGAAATTTAATAATAGGTTTATCATGTGTTTGTTCTTTTTTTTTGTTATATTTCTGGAAATACTGAGTAAAAGTGAAGGATAGTTAGTCTATCTGCGTACCGGGCAGGGCCTTATACTTCTTCCTGGGGCGAGTACAATCAATCACCAAGGGTTATCGGTAACATAATTGGGCTTTCTCGTATTGAGACCAATCGCCTGCACAACAGCAAGGGCATGGTGTACTTGCCTTACAGGGGCAGAAGCTTCCAGTGCCTGTTCCTACAAGTAGATACAAACTATACCCAGAAAGGGAAAGCTCGATTGGCAGCTCAAAAATCACCCCAGAGGATGGAAATTTCAATTGCGCAGCACACTGTTTGGAGTGTTTCGAACCTCTGTCGTGGAGATATTGTAGAACTGGTTACGCGCTCTGGTGGTCCTTAATATGGCTTCATTCTTGCTTTTGTGATCCAATTTTGTACCTACGGCACCGTTAAACTATGGATATTATCCATGCCCATCTTCGCAGAAGGAAGTTGCACAGCATTGGGAGATGAGTTGGCATAAATGAGAAGACAAAACAATTATCACGGCTATCTACAAGGTTCCTTAGCCGCAGCACATCCGAAGAGATCAACTAGCAGCGCAAATCTTTTCGACAAGACCGCATAAGTTGGTAGCTGCGGTTAGCCTCTATACTGGCCCTGGCAGTGACCACGAGTGTATTTGGTTTGTAGATCCGGGCTCCTACAACTCAAGTGATGAATTGGCTGGTGGGTCTAGTTTTGGTATAAGTGTTGAATCCGGAGGGATGGCAAAGGTTGAGAAGCAGGAGCGGCAAGTTGTAACCTAATATACAGCAGGGTACCAGGCAATATTATATATACGCGCTGCTCTCGTGGCCGGTTTACTTCACTCGGGAATGGACCTAGAATCTCATACTCTGTTCGACCGGGGCATCTTAAGCCCCATTTAGTTGTCCTTGGTTAGTGTTACGGGGTGGAACTGTCGGTTATTTTCTCAACAATCGCCGGGAGGGCAAGGGAATACTAGGGTAGGTTGCTGTGTGTATATCGCATGTAAGGGAGAAAAGAGTAATTTATGAACAATAAAAAGTGGAAGGGATTCAGAATTCAAAAGCAAGGACTAAGTGAAGTGCTAATGCCGCTGGGAATGCGGAAGGAAAGAAAATTAAAACGTAGACTAGAGATTCTCACTATAAGAACCACATTTGCGCCCGACACACGACTGTAGTAGGATGGAGTGAGGAGGCCGGAGATGAGGGGAGGGAAGGGAAAGGAAAAAGGAGCAACAGTGTCTGCGAGGTTGTTGTGAACTCTAGAAAGGGGGGTAAAGGTGGATTTCAGCGGGTGCAAGGGGTCGAAAGTATATATCGGAGTGTCAATCGTAATACCGGGGAGGCGGCGGATGGCGTCTTTCGGGAGCTATAGGAAAATTTGTATTGATGAGGTCAAGTAGTGCTGAGGTTTGCGGATTTACGGGCTTGTAGTAGCTTCACCGCTGCCTTGTGTCTGTTCTTGGAAGCCAGTAAGAGTGGTGTCATGCCTTTTTTATCCGGAGTGTCGGGGTTGACATCTTCACGATCTAGTAGGAGCTTCACCACTGCATCATAGCCAGTCGCGGCAGCCAACAGGAGCGGGGTCCGGGCTTGGCCGTTTGGCGTATCAGGGCTGACGTCTTCTCGCTCCAACAGTAGCTCTACTACCCTTAAGCGTCCATTCACGGCAGCTAATGAGACCGGATTCGACCATCGATGCTCCGGATATCGGGCCTCACCTCCTCCCGTCCCAACAGTAGCTTCACCACTCCATCATGCCCATTCTCAGCAGACCGCAACAGCGGTGTTTCGCCATCGTTACTAGGCACATCAGGGTTGACCTCTTCCCTTCCCAACAGCAGCTCCACTACACCATTGCGTCCATCTTTAGCTGCCCACCGGAGTGGTGCTCGGTTATAGGTGTCTGGCCAATCGGGGTTGACGTCTTCTCGTCCCAATAGTAGCTTCACTACTCCATCATGTCCATTCTGGGCAGCCCACGAAAGAGGTGTTTTGCCACCATTGTCAGGCATATCGGGTTTAACATCTTCCCGCTCCAACAGCTGCTTCAATACGCCATGATGCCCATACTCAGCAGCCAGCAACAGCGGTGTTGCGCCACCGTAATTAGGCAGATCAGGGTTGACCCCTTCCCTTCCCAACAGCAGCTCCACTACACCATCGTGCCCATTCCTGGCTGCCCACCAGAGTGGTGCTCGGTTATAGGTATCTGGCCTATCGGGGTTGACGTCTTCTCGTCCCAATAGTAGCTTCACTACTCCATCATGTCCATTCTGGGCAGCCCACGAGAGGGGTGTTTGGCCACCGTTGTCAGGCATATCGGGTTTAACACCCTCCCGTTCGAACAGCAGCTTCACTACTGCATCATGCCCCCTCCCGGCGCCCCATGAGAAAGCTGTCACGCCACCGTTGTCAGGCATATCAAGGTCGACATCCTCCAGCAGTAATTTCACCACTCCATCATGTCCATACTTAGCAGCCGGCGAGAGTGGCGTCTGACCGGAATTGCCTTGCGTGTTGGGGTTCATATTTCCCTTTCCCAACAGTAGTCCCATCACTTCTACAGACCCGCCTTCCGCAGCCGAAAGTAGTGGCGTCTGACTACTTTTGTCCGCCCGATCAATGTTGACATCTTTTTGTTCCAATAAGAGCTTCACTACTCCAGAGTGCCCTTTACCAGAGGCACACAACAGAGGTGTACTGCCATACTCGTCGGCCGCGCTGGCTTTGACATCCTTCCTTTCCAATAATAGCTGCACTACCCCTTGGTGGCCTTCTGCGGCAGCCAAAAATATCGGCGTTTGGCCATATTTGTCTGGCATGTTCGGGTTGTTCCCCTTCCCTCGGAAAAGATTTATCACTTGGGGCATCTTACCCCACCGGCCACCTGTGTCACTGGGCTTGGTGGTGCCCAGCTGAGAAGTAACCTCAAAACCCCCACATGACCTTTCTCAGCAACCCATGCCAGAGCTGTTCGACGAAATAATCTATCGGGCTTGTCGGGGTCGACGGTCTGCTGCTCTAGCAACAGCTTCGCTACCTCCTCCTGTCCACATATAGCAGCCCATATGAGCGGTGTAATACCTAGAAAATCCCTTTTGTTGAGATCGTAGTTTGGCTGGCCTACGAGAACAGCTGCAGCCTCAACAATGCCGAAAGCCGATGCGCAATGCAGTCCGGTAAACCCGATCAGGGGACCGTTGATGGGAATATCGCGATTGTGTCGACCAGTCCTCGACACAATGTCTTGCAAAAGAAACTTGGTGGATATATGGTTTTCAATTTGGTTGAAAAGCTGGAGGACAAGTGAGACCACCTCCTTTGAAGCGCCTCTCCTGGTATGGGAGCCCCAATATATGGAAGAGTATTTAAGGAAGGGAGTTGACTGAGGATGAGCGAAGAGCGTGGACGAAATGTCCCTGACAGCCCGAAAGTTAAGGTATGTGAGGCATGTTTCCGCCATTATCGAGTGAGTCGGTCCAAAAAGGTCGGGGCAGGTGTAAAGGTACTCTTGGAGCGTGTAGTGAATTAAGCGGATAGTCGAAGCCCCCCTATCGATAACGATAAGCCCCGCTACTACTTAACAGCGTCTCCACCGAAGGAATCCTTTCAGGATTGAGATCCTTAGACCCTATCTCGATTGCTAAGGCGTGGGAAAGCTCGTCGAGTTGCAGTAGTCTCTCCGAATGCGAGATCCACATCAATGCCGCCATCCCCAGCCTTGTTTTCCTCCCACCTTACTCCTGTATCCGCGCAATTGTGGCACCATAAACACCCTTCAAATCCAAGCCTTCAGTCATCGTCCTCAGCTTTTGTCGCCTGTCATAGGCCGTGGTTTCCCCAAGGATAGCATCCATGGTTAGGGACAGGGGTTCCGAATGGTCGGCGGAAGACTGGACTGGACTAGCTAGTCTGGTCGAAAGTCAAGTCTAGTCTAATGGTTGAAATTAGACCGACTGGACAGTCAGGATTATCGAAACCGACTCGACCAGGACTGGTCCGACCAGGTCCTCCAAGCAATAGGATATGCTATTTTCATCACAATATATTACGTTCAAATAAAGCTTTTCTTAATTAAATATATTGTTTCCATGGATTATATGGTGGGGATAGTGCCTCGCTTAGATTAGGGGTGGCGAAGATAGGTTCTTAAGTATCGAAACTATTTTGTGTGCTACAAGTGAGTGATATTACATGACCAGATGCCACAATACTTGTATTTGATGCCACTCATCCATCGGGTAATCGCATTTCCACCACATGCTATCCTCTCCGGAATGTTCTTTCAACTTGTATTGAGGGGCTGTTGATTTATAACGTGGCTTTATGATCCTACTCTAGCTATACTTCTATTCTTAGCGAGTGTTGGCCCAGGTGCCATTCCGACTCTCATGCAATCTTTTATAAAGACTGGTCTGGGACCAGTCCAAACCGGACCGGACCACCCGAGTTAGTCGGGTCCAGTCATCGACATCAACCAGGATTGGCCAGCCTGGTCCTGCTTCCAAGACTTGACCGGTCGGACTATTCGGAACCCTGGTTAGGGAAATTAATAGAAATCTGGATGTATCCATTAGTGATGGACGCAAAAAGTATTTTCCCTCCAAGTTGCTCACTTACGTTTCGGGAATATTCTCGGCAATGCTTTTGATGATTTCGCCCTCAAAACTACTATCCATCGCGTCTAGGGACGTATCCTTACTCAATCTCATCCGGATATATCCCACGATATCATCTTTGGGTTTTATAGATAAAATCGCTGCTTTCCCGCCAAGTTGCTTCTCAATCTCGCCCCGGATGTGCCGTCCGCCGGTTAGGAATATTCGCATGTTTGGGGATTTCTCGAGGATTTGTCTTAAAGAATCTAAAATCTCAGGCCGATGCCTTTCCACACATTCGTCCACTGCATCTACACATATGAATGTCGGCTGAAGTGATACGACATCCTGCAACATCTTCACAAGTTCCTGTACTCGCAGCTCCCTCCCACCAATGACCTTTTTGTGATCTCGAAATGCTCGACTCATCTCATCCGGGATCTTTTCCAATCCACTAACAATCTGTCTCAGTAGTGAACCCAGTATGTTTGTCGGATACTACTCCTCCCGCGCGGCGAAATCAACGTAGAAACAAGCGACAGCGATATTTTGTTCCTTAGCCTTATCGCATAACGTGTCTACCACGAGCGAACTAGTGCTGCCGCTCATTAATACCACAATTCTTACCCCTTCTTCGAGGGGTCTCTCACCTAAAATAGGTCTTGCCGACTGCAGGATCGCCACAGCAAAATAAAGTTGCCCGCTCGGCTCCCCCCTGTTGAGCGCCACCGTACCATCTTTGAAATTCATCTGTACCCAGTAGCCATTCCCCGATGTTGTCGGCCCGGCGGGTTCGAAGGTCTTGATGTCGGATACGGGGCTCGAGTGGAGAAAGCCATGTGAGGATCTCAGACCGATCCTCGGCTGGGGGATAGTGATTAGACACATTCAGCACATTCGACACATTAGACACATTCGACACATTGAAAGAGTTGATATTATCTGTGAATGACCCCGACATTTTCCTTCTTTTCGTTGCATCTAATGCACAGATTCCGTAGTTAGGTGTGTTGATGAAACTCCTCAAGGCAGAAGAAAAGCGGGGCTGTTGTCCAACCTTGCGCACTGCCCAAATAGGGAGGTTTCTTGGCGACAATAGTGCAATATTGCTATGTGTTGAATCTGGGAGGATGGGAAGGGCTGAGGGGCATAACCGTGCCAAGGTTCCCGCCACTTTGTAAGAGGCTAAGAGCCTGTTTGGATGGAATGGTTCCGTTCCGTTGGCCCATACAAACGACCATTTCCTGCCATTTTGAAACGGAGTAAACAAAACAGCTGCTTGGCACAATATGTATCAACCATTCCGTTTCAAAGTGATGGCAACGAGATGGTTGCCATGTAGAAATGTTAGACGAAAACTTTCCCTCTGTATCGGGGTCTGGTAAGAAGTAACTGAACAGTTATTTAAGGTTAACCAGCCAAATATATCCCTGCCCGTTCAGGTTAACTGTTCTCCACCCTAGTAGAATAATTTTGTTTGAATATTTTTCATGGAGCAACCACTGGTTGACGTTGGCAACAACCTTTTCTATGGGTCAAACCATTTCACAGCGGAAAGGTCGCCACTTCTCCCATTTCTACCAAACAGGCTCTAAGCGACCTTAAAGGTTTGACCGCACTCCAAGGGAGTGCCCAACAGCTCAACAAGACTCTCCTCAGTAAACCCCTATCGTACAACCACAACCTCTTCGATGTCTACCAAAACTAGCTCCACAATAGAAGTCCGAATCCAGCAAGCAATTTAAAGGCATAATGGACAAAAAAAATCTCATATGGATGCCATTGACTAAGAGTTTGAGGTGCATCAGCAGCGAGTCAGCGCTCACTTGGGATCCTGATAAAAGTATAATAGTGGAAACCAAGATCAAGAGGAAATGGAAGGAAATTTCAAAACAAATGTGAATAGCAGTAAAGGATGGGAGTAAGAAACAATAGCTTCAGAATCTCTTCTTTTGTGGTATAGTTGTCAATGTTTCTACTCATGTGAAATAAAGGTCCCGTTGTCCACCTCGTTGAGCTGTCGGGCATTTCGGGCACTCCCTTAGAGTGCCGTCAAACTTTAAAGGTCGCTTAGCGTCTTACAAAGTGGCGGGAACCTTGGCACGGTTAGGAGTGGTAAGTAGTAACTTAAATTACAGGAGCTGATCAGAGAATCTCATACTGTATATAAGCACTGTTTTCGTGTCTGGTTTACCGAACTCGGGGAATGGACCTGGAGAGTCAGACGCTGTTCAACCGGGACGCCTTAAGATCGTTCCATCCAGCCCCGGGAAGTATCACAAGGTTAGGGTTGAACGACCGCTCCCGCAATAAGCACCAGGGGGCAAGCGAATACTGAGATATATTACTCCATAATAAGTTGTTATGCATTTCTCGCAAGGGAGAGAATAATACTTTAGAAACAATAGAAAAAGGAAAGATTCAGACCCCATAGACAGAAACAGAGACTAAGCTAAACCTTAATACCAGACTAGTATGAAGAAGGAAAAGAAAACAGAAAAAACAAAAGCGCAGAGTGAGCGTTCATATTGCAGCTACAAGAAAATTGTTTCCACCCACGCCCGACACTAAACAGTACTAGGATGGATTGAAGAGTCAGGACCGGGGAGAAAAGGAAGGGGAGGGAGAGCAGTTGTATCTACGGGATGGCTGTGCACTCCAGGGAGGGAGGTAAAAATGACCTTCACCAAGTGGAAGCGGGTGGCATTATATATAGCGTGCCGATAGGGAGAGAGAAAAAGCGGCAAAGGATGGTTTTCGGGGGGATATGAAAGATCTCGCATTGAGGGGGCTAAGCCGTGCTGAGGTTTGCAGATTTGCGGGCCTGCAGTAGCTTCACAACTGCCTTGTGCCGGTTCTTGGAAGCCGCTGAGAGTGGTGTCACACCCTTTTTGTTGGGCATTTCGGGGTCAACATCTTCTCGTTCTAGTAAGAGCTTCACCACTATGTCATGCCCATTCTCGGCAGCCAGCAGGAGCGGTGTGTCGCCAGCATCATCGAGCATATTGGGGTTGACATCTTCCCGCTCTAGAAGTAGCTCCACAATTTTAGAACGTCCCCGGTAGGCGGCCCAAGAGAGCGGTGTTCTGCCACCGTTGCTGAGAATATTGGGGTTTACATCTCCCCGCTCTAGAAGCAACTCGACAACTTTAGAATGTCCGTAGTAGGCAGCCCACGGGAGCGGTCTCAAACCACCCCGGTCAGGCATATTAGGGTTGACGTCTTCACGTCCCAGCAGCAGCTTCACTACCCTAGAATATCCCTTCTCGGCAGCCCACGAGAGCGGTGTTTGCCCATTGGTGTCAGGTATATCGGGGTTGATGTCTCCGTACCCTAATAGTAGCTTTATGACCCCCTCATGTCCATTCCTGGCAGCCAACAAGAGGGGTGTTTCGCCACCTCCGTAACGCATATCGGGGTTGACGCCTTCCCTGCCTAAGAGTAGCTTCACCACTCCTTCATGCCCACCCTCTGCAGCATGCCGGAGCAGCTCTTCGCCACCGTTGTCACCCAAACCGGAAGTGACGTCCTCCCTTCTTAACAGCAGCTCCATCACACCCTCATGTCCGTTCCGTGCGGCCCACCGGAGCGCTGACGAGCCACCGTTGTTACGCATACTAGAAGCGATGTCTTCCCTTCCTAACAACAGCTTCATTACTCCCTCATGTCCATTCTGTGCGGCATATATGAGCGGCGTTCGGTCAGAAATGTCACGAATATTAGGGTCGACCCCTCCCCTTGCTAACAGTAGCTTCATCACTCCTTCATGCCCATTCTGTGCGGCCCATGAGAGCGGTGCCCGGCTATCGTCGTCCTGCATATTGGGGTTGATGTCTTCCCTTCCTACCAGTAGCTTCACCACCCGACCATGCCCATTACCGGCCGCCCACGAGAGCGGTGATCGGCCACCGTCGTCAGGGATCTCAGGGTTGACATCCTCCAGGCCCAATAATAGTTTCACTAGTCCATCATACCCATACTTGGCAGCCACCGAGAGTGGCGTCTGACCGAATTTGCCGCGCTTGTTCGGGTTGACCTCTTTCCTCCCCACCAGTAGTCCCATCACTTCTATGGATCCGTCTTCCGCAGCCGAGAAGAGTGGCGTCTGGCCATCTTTATCCACCGTATGAATGTTTACATCTTTCCGTTCTAATAGCAGTTTCACCACTCCCGAGTGCCCTTTACTGGAAGCGCATAAAAGAGGCGTTCGACCATATCCGTCAGCCGCGTCGGCTTTGACATCCCTCATTTCCAATAAAAGTTGCACCACCCCTTCATGGCCTTCCGCAGCAGCCAACAATATTGGTGTTTGGCCATATTTGTCTGGCCTGTTGTGGTTGACGTATCTCCTTCCTGATATCATATTGAGCACTTGGACCGCCTTTCCCCACCGACCATCTACGCCATCGGGCTTCGTGGATACCCGGCCAAGTAGTAGCCTCACAACCCCCTCATGCCCCTTCTCCGCACCCCACGATAGCGCTGTTCGGCGAAAGAATCTATCGGGCTTGTCGGGGTCGACAGTGTGCTGCGCTAGCACGAGCTTCGCTACCCCCTCCTGTCCACATATCGCAGTCCATATGAGCGGCGTAATGCCAAGAAAATCCCTTTTGTCGAGACCACAATCCGGCCGGCCAACGAGAGTAGCTGCAATCTCAGTAATGCCGAAAATTGACGCACAATGCAGTCCAGTAAAACCGACCAGGGGACCACTGATGGGGACATCACGATTATGTCGACCGGTCCTCAACACGATATCATGCAAAAGTAACTTTGTAGATATATGGCTTTCAATTTGACTGAAAAGCTGGAGCGCAAGTGAAACCACCTCCTTCGATGCCCCTCTCTTAGCATGGGCACCCCAATATAAGGAACAATATTTGAGGAAGGGGGTTGACCAGGGTAGAGCGGAGAGAGTGGACGAGATGTCCTTAATAGCCTGAAAGTTAAGGTATGTGAGGCACGTTTCCGCCATTATCGAGTGAGTGGGTCCAAAAAGATCGGGGCGGGTGTGTAGGTGCTCCTGGAGGGTGTAGTGAATCAAACGGACCGTTGAAGCCTCCCTATCAATAATGAGAAGCCCCAAGCAAGAACTCAACAGTACCTCCACTGAAGGAATCCTTTCAAGGTTGATTTCCGTAGACCCTATCTCCACTGCTAGGGCGTGGTAGAGCTCATCGAGTTGTAGGAGCCGCTCCGAGTGCGAGACCCACATCAGTGCTGCCATCCCGAGCCTCGTCTTCTCCCCACCCTGCTTCTCTATCCGCTCAAGAGTCGCACCGTAAACACCGTTCAAATCCAAGCTCTCGGTCACCGTCTTGAGCTTTTGCCGCCTACCATAAATAGTAGTTTCCCCGAGGATAGTATCCATGGTTAGGGAAATTAGTAGAAATCTAGATCCCTTTGTTAGTGACGAATGTCGGATAGATCTTTCCATCGTGCTCCTAACTCACGTTTCAGGAATATTCTCGACAATGCTCTTGATGATTTCGCCCTCCAGACCACTATCCATCGCATCTAGAGCTGTATCCTTACTCAATCTCATCCGGATATATCCTACGATATCATCATCGCTGGGTTTTACCGATAAAATTGCCAACCTCCCGCCAAGGCAGCTTTCGATTTCGCCCCGGATGTGCCGCCTTCCCGTTAGGAATATTCGAGCGTTTGAGGACTTCTCCAGGATTTGTCTTAATGATCCTAAAACCTCAGGTCGATGCCTTTCCGCACATTCGTCCAGCGCATCAACACATATAAATGTCGGCCGTAGAGACGTGACGGTCTGTAGCATCCCCACAATTTCGGCCACTCGTAAACCCCTTCCACCAATCACCTTCTTGTAATCCTGAAAGGTCTCTCTTATCTCATCCGGGATCTTTTCTAATCCGCCGACGATTTGCTTAAGTAGCGCACCGAGCATGTTTGTCGGAGACTGCTCCTCCCGAGCCGCGAAATCAACGTAGAAACAAGCCACAGCAGCATTCTGTTCTTTGGCCCTATCGCATAATCTGTCCACCGCTAGTGAACTATTACCGCTACTCATTAGCACTAGCATCCTTACCTTTGCTTCGGGGGTTGTCTCTCACCTGAGGTAGGTCTTGCCGACAGCCGGACCGCCACAACAGAATAATGTCTCATGCTCCGATCCCCCCTGCTGAGCGCCATCGCACCACCTTTGAAATTCCTCTGTTTGTAGGAGCCATTCCCCAACATCGTCGGCCCGGAGGGTTCGAAGGTGTTGATGTCGGATGCGGGGCTCCAGTGGAGACAACCATGCAAGAATCTCGGACTTCTCGTCTGTAACACCAATGTTCCACACACAGTCGTTATTAGAAACATGAGTCTGAGTGTTGAAAGAATTGGTGTTATGTGAGCAGTGAGTGTTGCTGGAGGAGCTGGCATCACCATGATTGATATTGGAATGTGACATTTTATCGCTGGTTATGATGTTGTAGGGGGTATGAATTGTTGAGTTGCTTTCGGTTGATGGAAATTGAGTAACTTTAGGGCTGATGGAAAGTGGGGTCATGATCCCGGCGCCTCGCGATCCCCTTGTCGTACAGTAATTGTATCATTCCACCAGAACTTTGTGTAACCCATACTTTGCTGTTGATCAGAGCCGCAGATTTCCAAGGTCCAAAACTAATAGTTGCCTGGCCATAATGAACGCCAAGAATCCCGACCTCAAAGACCCGTTCACCAATTCTCTCTATCGCCGTTGACTGCCTCTTGGACTGGTGAAAAGATGCGGGGTCCTACGCCACCCCCCCAGCGCCCAACCCGCAGGTTAATAAACAACTATTGCTAATTACTACAAATCCGCAGGCGCGCAAACACCAGACCGTAGCTAATATTAGCGATATGACCGTACCGATATTTACTCACAGCGTCGTTACTAGAGAAATCTGGAAGAGCATCTTAGTAATCACTCTCTCAAACACTCGGAGGGGCGGGCATAAAATTTTCCAACGTTTCACCAGTCCAAGAGATAGAAAACTGCACTCCGCAGTAAATTCACTAGCGTGGCTGCGAGGAACAGCCCCTTATACCCAAAAATTCATTATAACGAGGTTTTTTATACCCATGGGCAACCGTAAGTTCGCTGAGATTCAATAGGGGGTTCACGCTGATGGTACAGGGATGCTTGCAGTTTGTCATTACGAGCCGACGTGTGTGTGAAACATACCGTATTGTGCGTGGACAAAATTAACCGATCACCCTAGTGAGCGTGGCAACGCATCGCTTCCTAGCCCCCGCAAAAATCATTACCACTCAACAGGCACCTCATAATACTTTCTCTTTTTTTATTAAGGTTGACAGATGGTATACAAGTACTGAGTACTGCCATTTATTTAAATTATTTTTACTTATTTTTCTTGGTTGGGTTGGGGTGGTTGCATTGAGGAGGTTAACAACATCACGGCGAAAATCATGAGCCTTCCTTGATCGGTTAATTTCGTCTACGCACAATACCTCACCTTAACCTACCGAGCCACCTCTTCAAAAATCATTTCTCACTGTGCTACTCACAACCACCCATCCCAACCACCTACCGCTGCCCGCCACCCAATCGTGACTCCCCATTACACATGCACAAAGATACTTGCCCTTCTACTATTTACATAACCTCCACTCCCATTAATTCACTTTCTTCTCTTAACTAGGGTTCCCCGCATGCCCGCCCGTTTACTCCTTCGCACACCCATCCGTTCCCCCTTTCGCTGGCCCATTCACATATTCACTCGGCTACCAATTCTCTCCCCCTCTCATAGGCCCACGTTCCCACCCTCCCACTCAGCCCTTCACATGTTAGCTTGCCCGTTCACTTATTCACTTTGTCGCCCGTTCATGCCAGTAAATTCGCTGGTTTGCCTATCCACACGAAAATTCACCCCTTCGCTCGGTTACACATTCACTTGTTCGCTTGGCCACCGGCTCGTTCACTCACACACCAGTTTGCCCATTCCTGTGCTTGCTTGCCTGCTCACCCAGTTGCTCCGTGCTGTTTGATGGTAGAACAACCCCAGTAGCCGAGTGATGTATTAGAAGTGCCGAGGGGCGGAGGCAACTGGAAGCACGCATAGTATATAGGAATACTAAAGTGTGGGCGTGTGAGTATACTAGGGCATGAACGTATATCAAGGATTACTCACGGAGAGCTTTTCACTACTTAAGCGCTGTGCCCACCATTCCGCGAGGTGCCATCTGTCGATTGATGAAAAAGTGAATACATGTGTCCCACCTAGTACCAGCACACTACCTGCAAAAATAAATCCATAGAAACCACCCCCACAGCGGAACACACCAGTCTAGGAAGGACCTTTGTCTATCCACTACCCTCGTTTGCTTTTCACAGGGTTAGGGTTAGCAGGGATCCATCATGCTGGCATCCCCAGCAATACAGTACAGATCCCCTCTTATGGTACAAAGCCGGACAAGCTGGTGATCGCTGCTAGCCTCTATCCGGATTTTCCCACCGACTGCGGGCGTATTTTTTCCGAAAGTCCAGCCCTTCTGCGGCTGTGATGATAAACTAGCAGATGTGTCTAGTTTTGGTATAAGTTAAGTGTTGAGTCCCGGCCATGGGAAAGGCTAAAAGCGCAGGAGTGGTAAGTATTTTAGTAGCCTGAATCACAGGAGATGATGAGAGAATCTCGTATATAAGCGCTGCTTTCGTGTCCGGTTTACCCAACTCGGGGAATAGACCTGGAGTATCAGTCGCTGTTCAACCGTGACGCCTTAAGCTCGTTCCACCCAGCCCCAGTAAGTATCACAAGGTTAGGGCTGAACAGCCATTCCCTCAACAAGCACTCGGAGGGCAAGCGAATACTGAGACAGATAACTCAACAATATTATTATGTATTTCCCGCAACGGGGGGAAGAATAATTTAGGACAAGGAAAAATGGAAAAAGTCAAGCTCTATAGACAGGAAGGGGAGACTAAGCCAAACGTTAATACCAGACTAGTATGAAGAAGGAAGAAAACAGAAAAAACAAAAACGCAGAGTGAACGTTCATATTGCCGCTACAAGAAACTTGTTTCCACCCACGCCCGACACTAAACAGTACTAGGATGGATTGAAGAGTCAGGACGGGGAAGAAAAGGAAGGGGAGGGAGAGCAGTTGTATCTACGGGATGGTTGTGCACTCCAGAGAGGGAGGTAAAAATGACCTTCACCAAGTGGAAGCGGGTGGCATTATATATAGCGTGCCGATCGGGAGGGAGAAAAAGCGGCAAAGGATGGTTTTCGGGGGGATAGGAAAGATTTGCATTGAGGGGGCTAAGCCGTGCTGAGATTTGCAGATCTTCGGGCCTGCAGTAGCTTCACAACTGCCTTGTGCCGGTTCTTGGAAGCCACTGAGAGTGGTGTAACGCCCTTTTTGTTGGGCATGTCGGGGTCAACATCTTCTCGTTCTAGTAAGAGCTTCACCACAATATCATGCCCCTCCTCGGCAGCCAGCAGGAGCGGCGATTCGCCATCATTGCCGAGCATGTTGGGGTTGACATCTTTGCGCTCTAGAAGTAGCTCCACAATTTTAGAACGTCCATGGGAGGCTGCCCGCGAGAGCGGTGTTATACCACTATTGTCAGGCATATTAGGGTTGACGTCTTCCCGTCCCAGCAGCAGCTTCACTACCCTAGAACGTCCATTCCGGGCAGCCCACGAGAGCGGTGTTTGCCCAAGGTTGTTAGGCATATCGGGGTTGATGTCCCCGCTCTCTAATAGTAGCTTTATGACCCCCTCATGTCCATTCCTGGCAGCCAACAAGAGGGGTGCCTCGCCACCTGGGTTACGCATATCGGGGTTGACACCTTCCCTGCCTAATAATAGCTTCACCACTCCTTCATGCCCACCCTCTGCAGCATACCGGAGCAGCTCTTCGCCACCGTTGTTACCCAAATCGGAAGTGACGTCCTCCCTTCTCAACAGCAGCTCCATCACTCCCTCATGTCCATTCTGTGCGGCCCACCAAAGCGCTAACGAGCCACCGTTGTTACGCATACTAGAAGCGATGTCTTCCCTTCCCAACAACAGCTTCATTACCCCCTCATGTCCATTCCGTGCGGCCCATGTGAGCGGCGTTCCGCCAGAGATGTCACGAATATTGGGATCGACGCCTTTCCTTGCCAATAGTAGATTCATCACTCCCTCATTTCCATTCTGTGCGGCCCACAAGAGCGGTCCCCAGCCATTTTTGTCACCCACATTGGGGTTGATGTCTTCCCTTCCTACCAGTAGCTTCACCACTCGGCCATGCCCATTACCCGCCGCCCACGAGAGCGGTGTTCGACCACCGTCGTCAGGAATCTCAGGGTTGACATCCTCCAGGCCCAATAATAGTTTCACTAGTCCGTCATGCCCATACTTGGCAGCCAACGAGAGTGGCGTCTGACCGAATTTTCCGCGCGTGTTGGGGTCGATATCTTTCCGCCCCACAAGCAGTCCCATCACTTCTACGGATCCGTCTTCCGCAGCCGAGAAGAGTGGCGTCTGCCCATCTTTATCCACCCTATGAATGTTTACATCTTCTCGTTCTAATAGTAGTTTCACCACTCCCGAGTGCCCTTTACTAGAAGCGCATAACAGAGGCGTTCGACCATATCCGTCTGCCGCGTCGGCTTTGACATCTTTCATTTCCAATAATAGCTGAACCACCCCTTCGTGGCCTTCCGCAGCAGCCAACAATATTGGTGTTTGACCATATTTGTCTGGCTTGTTGTGGTTGACGTATCTCTTTCCCGATACCATCTTGAGCACTTGGACCGTCTTGCCCCACCGGCCATCTATGCCATCGGGCTTGGTGGACACCCGGCCAAGAAGTAGCCTCACAATCCCCTCATGGCCTTTCTCAGCACCCCACGATAGCGCTGTTCGACGAAAGAATCTATCGGGCTTATCGGGGTCCACAGTGTGTCGCTCTAGTAGTAGCTTCGCTACCCCCTCTTGCCCACATATCGCAGTCCATATGAGGGGCGTAATGCCAAGAAAATCCCTTTTATCGAGACCACAATCCGGCCGGCCAACGAGAGTAGCTGCAATCTCAGTAATGCCGAAAATTGATGCACAATGCAGTCCAGTAAAACCAACCAGGGGACCACTGATGGGGACATCACGATTATGTCGACCGGTCCTCAACACGATATCATGCAAAAGTAACTTTGTAGATACATGGCTTTCAATTTGACTGAAAAGTCGGAGCGCAAGTAAAACCACCTCCTTCGATGCCCCTTTCTTAGCATGGGCACCCCAATATAAGGAACAATATTTGAGGAAGGGGGTTGACCAGGGCAGAGTAGAGAGAGTGGACGAGATGTCCTTAATAGCCTGAAAGTTAAGGTATGTGAGGCACGTTTCCGCCATTATCGAGTGAGTAGGTCCAAAAAGATCGGGGCGGGTTTGTAGGTGCTCCTGGAGGGTGTAGTGAATCAAACGGACCGTTGAAGCCTCCCGATCAATGATGAGAAGCCCCAAGCAAGAGCTCAACAGTACCTCCACCGAGGGAATCCTTTCAAGGTTGATTTCCGTAGACCCTATCTCCACTGCTAGGGCGTGGTAGAGCTCATCGAGTTGTAGGAGCCGCTCCGAGTGAGAGACCCACATCAGTGCTGCCATCCCGAGCCTCGTTTTCTCCCCACCCTGCTTCTCTATCCGTTCAAGAGTCGCACCGTAAACACTGTTCAAATCCAAGCCCCCGGTCACCGTCTTGAGCTTTTGCCGCCTGCCATAAATTGTAGTTTCCCCGAGGATAGCATCCATGGTTAGGGAAATTAGTAGAAATCTAGATCCGTTTGTTAGTGACCAAAGTAAAAAATAGATTCCTCCATTCCACTGCTCACTTACGTTTCAGGAATATTCTTAACAATGCTTTCGATAGTTTCACCCTCCAGACCGCTATCCATCGCATCTAGGGCTGTATCCTTACTCAATCTCATCCGGATATATCCCACGATATCGTCGTCGTTCGGTTTTATGGATAAAATTGTCGCTTTTCCTCCTAGATGCTTCTCGGTCTCGCTCAGGATGTGATGCCTTCCCGTTATGAATATCCGCGTGTTTGGGGACTTCTCCAGGATTTGCCTTAACGAGCCTAGAACCTCAGGTCTATGCTTTTCCACGCATTCGTCCAGTGCGTCAACACATATAAATGTCGGTCGTAAAGACGTCACGGTCTGCAGCATCCCCACAATCTCCGCCACCCGTAACCCCCTTCCACCAATAACCTTCTTGTAATCCAGAAAGGTCTCTCTTATTTCATCCGGGATCTTTTCCAGTCCCCCGACGATTTGTTTAAGTAGTGCACCGAGCATGTTTGTCGGAGACTGCTCCTCCCGAGCCGCGAAATCAACGTAGAAACACGCAACAGCAGCATTCCGTTCTTTGGCCCTATCGCATAATCTGTCCACCACTAGTGAACTATTATCGCTACTCATTAGCGCCGGTATCCTTACCTTTGCTTCGGGGGTTGTCTCTTACCTAAGGTAGGTCTTGCCGACGGCCGGACCCCCGCAACAGAACAATATCGCATGTTCCGATCCCCCTTGCTGAGCGCCATCGCACCACGTTTGAAATTCCTCCGTTTGTAGCAGCCATTCCCCAACGTTATCAGCCCGGAGGGTTCGGAGGTGTTGATGTCGGATGCGGGGCTCAAGTGGAGACAACCACGCGAGAATCTCTGACTTCTCGTCCGTGACGCCAATGTTCCACACACAGTCGCTATTAGAAACGTTGAAAGAATGGGTATTATGCGAGTAGTGAGCGTTGCTGGACGAGCTAGCATCGCCATGATGGATATTGGAATGCGACATTTTATCCCTAGTTATGATGGTGTAGGGGTACGCGAATTGGTAACTTGCTTTCGGCCGATGGAAATTGAGAAGAGGATGGAAAGTGGGGTCGCCACGATCCCGGCGCCTTGTGGGTGATCCCCATGTCGTACATGTATCAATCCGCTTGAACTTTGTGTAACCCACACTTTGCCGTTGATCAGAGCCTCAGATTTCCAAGATCTATGACCAATACCTTCACTGAAACTCTCGTTAAATCCGCCATCGGGGATCTCAGCAGAAATCACAGTCTAAACCCCAACAGGCTTATCAGGGCATGTTAACAAGACTACGAGCACTTGTTAACAAGATCCAATGGGCTCATCTTAAATAAGCTGTACAGTGCCAGGTCTGGAAAACATTATTCCTTCACGGGGAGTCTTGGCTCTGACCGGAGGGATCCGAGAACGATGGTGGATTTAGCGAGAGTTTCTAGCACTCCACCTATGGTATTTCTTGCTCCCAGTACTCAGGTATAAGTTCGGCGAGATTCAATAGGAGGTCCACACTCATGACAGGGACGCTCACAGCTGAGGAGAAGCCGACTGTTAAAGGGGCTTCACAGTGGAGGGGGTGCGGAAAAGTAGATGACTTTTACCTAGAGTAGGCAACGTAACCATTTGATGGTCTAGCTATATGTAATAAAAATAGGCTATATTGGGTAGAGAGTCTTGTGGTCCTTACAGCTTCCTATATATATCGTACACAAAACTCTCCTACAGGAAAAACCCCTCTTCTCCATCGTTCAAGTCCGTTCTTCCATCACCATCTCTTCCCTCCAAACCACACCCTCAACCTTCCGACACATTTCGTCCTTCAATCCCTTGACTCCGTTTCAACTACTTACAGAGTTTTCCTAGTCTCTCCTTTCCGAACATTCCTGATACCCCCGCCTGTTTTGCTACCTTCATAGTGTGATACTCGTTCGTCCCATCTTCTAGCCAACACTAGTTCCAAACCTTCAGTACCCCTTAGTGCGATACCTGAATATTCCCAAATCATCTCCGCTGCACCTAATCGCTCGCCCATACACGCCATTGCTTCAACTTCAACACTTCCCAACAATCTCCAAACAAAAACTCTCCTCGTCCAAATATCCGGTGTAGTAATAGTGTCGTAGATATATAACCTTCATGAATGTTTTAACAAGCGTAATCCCAGTTGTTGTATTAGCAGTACCTTACCGAGGAGCGGAGGCAGCAGGAAGAACGCATGGTATACAGGAATACTAAACTGTGGACGTGTGAATATACTAAGGCATAATTGGATATATACAGTAGGATTATACACCAAGAAGCTTTCACCACCCAAGTACTGTACCCACCATTCCGCTAGTTACCATCAGTCAATTGATTAAAAAAGCGAATATATGTCCCGCTTGGTGCCAGCACACTACTTGCAAAGATGAATCAACAGAAATCATCTCTACAACTGAACATACCAGTCATGTATGATAAGCGGAAACCCCCTCGATTAATCACCCCATTTTGCTTTGCGCAGGGTTAGGGTTAGAAGGGATCCATCATACTCGCATCCCCGGCAGTGCAGATCTTCCCTATGGTACAAAACCGGACAAGCGCCTGATCGCGGTTAGTCTCTATCCTGATTTTTCCGCAGGCTACTGCTGTATTTTATCAGGAAGTTCAGCCTTCAGCCGCTCCGATGATAACCTAGACGATGTGTCCAGTTTTGGTATAAGTGTTAAGTCCCGGTGAATGGAAAAGGCTAAAGGCCAAGGAGTGGTAAGTGGTACCCTGAACTGCAGGAGATGATCAGAGAATCTCATATACAAGCGCTGTTTTCGTGTCCTGTTTACCCAACTCGTGGAATGGACCGAGAGTATCAGACGCTGCTCAACTAGAACGCCTTAATCTCTTTCCACCCAACCCCGGCCAGTATCACGAGGTTAGGGTTGAATAGCCATTCCCTCAACAAGCACCCGGAGGGCAAGCGAATACTGAGACAGACCACTCAACAATATTATTATGTATTCCCCGCGAGGGGGGGGGAGAATAATTTAGGACAAGGAAAAATGGAAAAAGTCAAGCTCTATAGACAGGAAACAGAGACTAAGTTAAACCTTAATACAAGATTAGTATGAAGAAGGAAGAAAACAGAAACCAAAACGCAGAGTGAATCTTGATTATACAGCGACCAGAACAGTATGTCCATTCACACCCGATACCGAAGTGTACTAGGATGGAGTGTAAGATTCGGGAGGGGAAGAAACGGAAGGCGAGGAGGAGAAGCCATATCTACGAGATTGTTGTGAGCTGTAGGGAGGGGGGTGAAAATGATCCCCACTAGGTGGAAGCGGGTGGCATTATATATAGCGTGCCGACCGGGGGGCGGGATTCCGCGGGAACAGCGGCAAAAAGAGGTTTTCGGGGGGGCAGGGAAGGCTTTGCATTGACGGGGCTAAACCGCGCTGAGGTTTGCAGATCTGCGGGCTTGCAGTAGCTTTACTACTGCCTTGTGCCGGTTCTTGGAAGCCACCGAGAGTGGTGTCACCCCCTTTTTGTTGGGCATGTCGGGGTCAACATCTTCTCGTTCTAGTAAGAGATTCACCACCACATCACTCCCACTCGAGGCAGCCAAAAGGAGCGGCGATTCCCCATAATTGTCGAGCATATTGGGGTTTACATCTTCCCGTACTAGAAGTAGCTCCACAACTTTAGAACGTCCGTAGTAGGCAGCGAACGAGAGCGGTGTCCAACTACCATTGCCAGGCATATTAGGGTTGACGTCTTCCCGTCCCAACAGCAGCTTCACTACCCTCGAATATCCATTCTCGGCAGCCCACGAGAGCGGTGTTCGCCCATTGGTGTCAGGTATATCGGGGTTGATGTCTCCGTACCCTAATAGTAGCTTTATGACCCCCTCATGTCCATTCCTGGCAGCCAATAAGAGGGGTGTTTCGCCAGCTCCGTCACACATATCGGGGTTGACGCCTTCCCTGCCTAAGAGTAGCTTCACCACTCCTTCATGCCCACCCTCTGCCGCATGCCGGAGCAGCTCTTCGCCACCGTTGTCACTCAAACCGGAAGTGACGTCCTCCCTTCTTAACAGCAGCTCCATCACTCCCTCATGTCCGTTCTGTGCGGCCCACCGGAGCGCTGATGAGCCACCGTTGTTACGCATACTAGAAGCGATGTCTTCCCTTCCCAACAACAGCTTCATTACTCCCTCATGTCCATTCTGCGCGGCACATATGAGCGGCGTTCGGTCAGAATTGTCACGAATATTAGGGTCGACCCCTTCCCTTGCCAATAGTAGCTTCATCACTCCCTCATGCCCATTCTGTGCGGCCCATGAGAGCGGTGCCCGGCTATTGTCGTCCCGCATATCGGGGCTGACGTCTTCCCTTCCTACCAGTAGCTTCACCACCCGGCCATGCCCATTACCGGCAGCCCACGAGAGCGGTGTTCGGCCACCGTCGTCAGGAATCTCAGGGTTGACATCCTCCAGGCCCAATAATAGTTTCACTAGTCCATCATACCCATACTTAGCAGCCACCGAGAGTGGCGTCTGACCGGATTTGCCGCGCTTGTTGGGGTTGATATCTTTCCGCCCCACCAGTAGTCCCATCACTTCTACGGATCCGTCTTCCGCAGCCGAGAAGAGTGGCGTCTGCCCATCTTTATCCACCGTATGAATGTTCACATCTTCCCGTTCTAATAGCAGTTTCACCACTCCCGAGTGCCCTTTACTAGAAGCGCATAACAGAGCCGTTCGACCATATCCGTCTGCCGCGTCGGCTTTGACATCCCTCCTTTCCAATAAGAGTTGCACCACCCCTTCGTGGCCTTCCGCAGCAGCCAACAATATTGGTGTTTGGCCATATTTGTCTGGCTTGTTGTGGTTGACGTATCTCCTTCCTGATACCATATTGAGCACTTGGACCGCCTTGCCCCACCGACCATCTACGCCATCGGGCTTCGTGGATACCCGGCCAAGTAGTAGCCTCACAATCCCCTCATGCCCCTTCTCAGCACCCCACGATAGCGCCGTTCGGCGAAAGAATCTATCGGGCCTGTCGGGATCGACAGTGTGCTGCGCTAGCACGAGCTTCGCTACCCCCTCCTGTCCACATATCGCAGCCCATATGAGCGGCGTAATTCCAAGAAAATCCCTTTTGTCAAGACCACAATCCGGCCGGCCAACGAGAGTAGCTGCAATCTCAGTAATGCCGAAAATTGATGCACAATGCAGTCCAGTAAAACCGACCAGGGGACCACTAATGGGGACATCGCGATTATGTCGACCGGTCCTCAACACGATATCATGCAAAAGTAACTTTGTAGATACATGGCTTTCAATTTGACTGAAAAGCTGGAGCGCAAGTGAAACCACCTCCTTCGATGCCCCTTTCTTAGCATGGGCACCCCAGTGTAAGGAACAATATTTGAGGAAGGGGGTTGACCAAGGTAGGGTAGAGAGAGTGGACGAGATGTCCTTAATAGCCTGAAAGTTAAGGTATGTGAGGCACGTTTCCGCCATTATCGAGTGAGTGGGTCCAAAAAGATCGGGGCGGGTTTGTAGGTGCTCCTGGAGGGTGTAGTGAATCAAACGGACCGTTGAAGCCTCCCGATCAATGATGAGAAGCCCCAAGCAAGAGCTCAACAGTACCTCCACCGAAGGAATCCTTTCAAGGTTGATTTCCGTAGACCCAATCTCCACTGCAAGGGCGTGGTAGAGCTCATCGAGTTGTAGGAGCCGCTCCGAGTGAGAGACCCACATCAGTGCTGCCATCCCGAGCCTCGTTTTCTCCCCACCCTGCTTCTCTATCCGTTCAAGAGTCGCACCGTAAACACCGTTCAAATCCAAGCTCTCGGTCACCGTCCTGAGCTTTTGCCGCCTACCATAAATTGTAGTTTCCCCGAGGATAGCATCCATGGTTAAGGAAATTAGTAGAAATCTAGATCCCTTTGTTAGTGACGAATGTCGGATAGATCTTTCCATCGTACTGCTAACTCACGTCTCAGGAATATTCTCGACAATGCTCTTGATGATTTCGCCCTCCAGACCACTATCCATCGCATCTAGAGCTGTATCCTTACTCAATCTCATCCGGATATATCCTACGATATCATCATCGCTGGGTTTTACCGATAAAATTGCCAACCTCCCGCCAAGGCAGCTTTCGATTTCGCCCCGGATGTGCCGCCTTCCCGTTAGGAATATCCGCGTGTTTGGGGACTTCTCCAGGATTTGCCTTAACGACCCTAAAACTTCAGGTCGATGCCTTTCCACACATTCGTCCAACGCATCAACACATATAAATGTCGGCCGTAGAGAAGTGACAGTCTGCAGCATCCCTACAATTTCAGCCACTCGTAACCCCCTTCCACCAATCACCTTCTTGTAATCCTGAAAAGTCTCCTTTATTCCATCCGGTATCTTTTCCAGCCCCCCGACGATTTGCTTCAGCAGCGCACCGAGCATGTTTGTCGGAGATTGCTCCTCCCGAGCCGCGAAATCAACGTAGAAACACGCAACAGCAGCATTCCGTTCCTTGGCCCTATCGCATAATCTGTCCACCACTAGTGAACTATTATCGCTACTCATTAGCACCGGTATCCTTACTTTTGCTTCGGGGGTTGTTCCTCACCTGAGGTAAGTCTTGCCGATAGCCGGGCCGCCGCAGCAGAATAGAATCGGATTCTCTGATCCCTCCTCCTGAGAGACATCGCACCACCTTTGAAATTCCTCTGTTCGTAGCAGCCATTCCCCAACGTTGTCGGCCCGGAGGGTTCGGAGGTGTTGATGTCTGATGCGGGGTTCGAGTGGAGACAACCACGCCAGAATCTCAGACTTTTCGTCCGTCGCACCAATATTCCACACAAAGTCGTTATTAGAAAAGTGCGTGCAGTTGAAAGAATGGGTGTTATTTGAGTAGTGAGCGTTGCTGGAGGAGCTCGCATCACCATGATTGATATTGGAATGTGACATTTTATCGCTGGTTATGATGTTGTAGGGATATGAATTGATGAGTTGTTGGGTGCCGTTGATGGAAATTGAGCAGGCTGATGGAAAGCGGGGCCAGCATGATAACTTACCCGCGCCTGGCAGTTGAGCGCCTGGCCTATCAATCCACTTGAACCCTGTGTTACACACCTCTTGCTTCTGATCAGAGCCGTAGACCCCAAGATCCAATGCCAATACCACAGTATTTCCCGCTCTCAGTACTTGTGTTCGAGCACTCACGTTCAGGTTCGCTCAAATGCAATACCGGTAGGGGTTTCACACTTATGATATAGGGACGCTCACTCCGTGCTATATCTCCGTCAATAGTGACAGCCGTTTCACCGGTAATGTCCTTCCCCTTGATAAACACACCGACCCTCCAATGTTCCAACAAATCCTGTTATCGAGGATCCGGCAAGCGGCACAACGGGGACGGTAGATGTAGATTGGCTACTTGCTGTAACTTTCTGGAGCTGTGCGAGCAGAGCGCTGCACACGCTATTGCGGGGCTTCCCAGAGGCTACGGAGTATCATAGATGTTTGTTGAAAATTCTTCAGAGCTGTGGGAAACCCGTATTAAAATAGAAGAGCCGGATGTAATCTTGGGCTCCTTCCGTCCGTTGTTTCACTGTGTTCCTTAGTAGGAATCATGATTGTCAGGATATCAGTGGAGGGTTTGGAGATATTGCTATGGCATCTAGTATATATATCTCTAAGTAACTCTTTTGAATAGCCAATACGCAATCTATTACCTTTCGCTTCGTGGCACTTGTGATGCATTTTCCTACGGGCCCATGCGCGCTTCCACCGTCCCCATATAGTAAACTTACGCACTGCTTAAATTTTCTCTGCAAACAGCCACGGGTTATAATACTAGTGCCTAGGGCCCTTCGCATCTGCGCTTCAAGTTTGGATCCGCGATTGGTTGCTCCGGCATACCGGACACTATATGTAAATTTCTAAGAAAAGCAAGCAAAGCTTTCTCTGCGCTGCCTCTGGCTCAACCAAATCCAGTGAGTCATATCCCTGGTTAATGGGCTGTTGGGTCCAGCTTAGGAGTAGGGTGGCCGGAGGTGCTCAAGAAAAAAGGCGCAGCGTTCTACACGAGCACAGTACACTATGTAGAATTTTAAAAATAATAATAGTGGAAGCCAGCAAACTATGTGATCCCGGGCTTCTTTCGATCTATTCCAGAATTGTTCTAATACGGTCAGAATTGCTTAATTTGTTTTTTTCTTCGCAAGAAATCAGTGTAATACGACAACAACCATACCCACTAATCTTTTGGAGTTGTGATTCATAGTATTTCAATTAGCCGAGGATGGTGTGAGAAGAGAGCACAAGAAAGGTCCTATCTTCAGAGAGCTCTAATGAAAGCTACTGTAAATAGTAACATAACGAAGAAGACAGCGAATGGTGGGGATGGCGGACGGTACGCCAAAAAAAAAAAAAGCTAGTAAGGAATATTATTTAATTCATTTTAGGAAAACATTATAAACTCCTCCCGTAGGATTTCCATATCGTCTAGGAAATAAGACTGCCAAACTATCTCTGCGATGGTTTGACCGTTCCGTTCATTTCTATTGAGGGTCCTTGGATTGTGCAAGTTATGTCTCGGCTAAGGATAATATCCAAAGGTTTGAACATAAATGCAGGTATTGAAATGGCTTCGCCAGCCACGGAGCAACGGAAGACAAGAATCAGGTGGGAAAGGAAGAACTGCAGATAAACTAGTCCGGATAGCAAAATGGTAGGGATAAGGGGAAGTGCCTGGACTACTTTGTGGGGCGTTGTTTGCGGGGGTTAGGTGACTGGGTTAGAACTTATCTTTTTCTCGGGGAGGAGCGACAGTTCATATATCGGTACCATACAAGTCTTGAGATAGTGGAAGTGAAAATAGAGATGGAAAGGATAGCAAAGGAATCCAAACCGCATGGATCGGCCTATCCGGCACTAAGTATAAGAAAGGGCTTTAAGGAGGGAAGGAATGAAAACAATTTCTAAAAGACAATAAAAAGCCAGTCCCTATGAAACTTCAACCGCCGACAAGAAATAAAGCAATCCGAGGTGATAGACCAGCTTATCCCGCGACTGTCTATAACACCAACAGTTAAAGAAATACGGTAGTGTCCTGCAGGGGCAACAACGGAATTTGCGACCGGCTTAAACCTCAACGATGAGGTCTGGGTTTTCGGCTCTCCCCCAGTGTAGCGGAGAAGGGGGTATTCCCACGTCCCAGAACATTTACCTTTTGCTCGGGTATCTACGGTACCGATAGGGCAGTCAAAAAGTCGTAAAGCGAGCGTCCAAAGTGGTATAAGTGTATTCCCGCGATAGGGCCTCTATTCAGCCTACCACGTACTGTGCCTGCAAAGTTAAACCCTCCTATTGTCTTCCATCTTCTATAAAATAAGCCTTGATAGAGTATAAGTATCATGATAATAATATTATTATGATTATGTAGCCTCCCTGCATTGAATTGCCAATAGGGCATGGGTATGAGAGGTGTACAGGGGTCTGGTAGTAGACTGGTACGCGATGATGGATTGTTTTCACACCCCGCAATAGCGAGCATAGGATAGACCGACCGTGCCCTGAGCGAGGTGGTGCCCTCAGCGAGGCATGGTAGTGTTGCTGTGGCGGAACCGGTGTTTAGTAAGAGTCCTCATTGGACTATGAGCGCCGCGCCTCGCTGAGGGCACCACCTCGCTCAGGGCACGGTCGGTCTATGGGTTGTCGGTATGCATCAGGTATCGGGAATTTGGTTGGTTTCACCCCTTCTGCCCTTCGCTTAGAGTATCGTGGTGGTTTAGCCCACCACGTTTGTTCTGGATGGTGTAGGGCATAGGGCATAGGGCATAGGGCACGGGTTTAGGGTTCTCGATTATTCAGGACCACCGAAGACTATGATGTCCCCGAAAGCCTCCTTCCCTAGAGCTGGAAGTTCGATTATCTCCCTTTCATTTAGTGTATTTCATTCGCGGCGATCTCGTTCGCGCTGCTGAGCCCTTTAGTCATTCCTTTACCCTGTACCGAGAACTCTAAACATGCATACCCCCATAATTTTTTTACTGGCACTTCCTAAGCGAATCTGATCGCAGCACACTATCGTGTCCCCATACCATCGTCCGGAAGTTGAGCAAACCTCGGAAGCTATGATCTTCCGAGGCGTCTAAACTAGTTTATTGACAATTGCCAGTCACTCAATCGGGCATATCTGCCTCAAAAGGCTCAAGTTAGGTGTATTGCCCTTGACAGTTCCCCCTAGCTACACTGTGGTGGAAACTCGAATAATTGAACCGTATGCTTTGTTGAGCGTTCCTCTCTCAGCAAGGTCTGGCAATCTTGATTTTCTTTGCCGTTACAGGGGAGGGGAAGGGGAATTCTGACTATGGCACATGACTTAATTATTCAAGTCTCTCTAGTATTTATCCGTACTCGATGAGGAACCTGAACTGACCAGCGCTGGGTTGGGGTTTTACGTGGGGTGGCGTTGAGAATCCCGAATCCTGGACTCAAATCCCTCATCCCCATCCCGTCGCACAAGAATCTTTCATCGCCGGCGTTTTTTCTTTCGCGCCTTCCCCCGCATTTTTTCACAGCGCGCCAATTGATCGAAATGAGGACCGCCGATCTTATCGTAAGGAGCCCTCAGCCCTTCCTCAATGTTATCCCCGGGCACCGGCATTATTATTCTTGCGAAGTTATTGATGGCAGTGAAGGCAGGACCGGCAGCAGGCTTCATCGTATGTCTAGCGTTCCACCCGTTCGATACGTTAAAAACAAGAGTCCAGTCGCCCGCATTCCGAAAACTCGCAGCGCAGTCGGCGCACCCGAGGAAAATGTGGTTACGCGGATTATACCAGGGTATCGGGCCGGTTACTCTCACTATGATGCCTGGCTGTATGTTTGCTCATACCGCTCCGGTAGGAGGGTTTGCAACTTCCTCTTTTCCCTTTCTGACTTAACGATTGCGGTGGCCAGCGGCTGTATTCTTCACATCCTACCAAACCTCAAAAAGCTTTCTGCTAACCTCTGCGCCGCAAATCCCCGAGCCGATAATACACGTTTTTTCTTCGTCCCTGGCAGAGGTCCTTGGGTGCGTGGTGGCTACCCCTGCTGAGGTGATCAAACAAAATGCACAAGTCTTACGCGAAAGCAAGGGCTCAAGCTCGCTTGCCGCCTTGAAACTCATCGGGCGGAAACCCAAAGATCTCTGGCGGGGCTTCACACTCCTAGCGGGCCGCAATCTCCCGTTCGTCGTTATCCAATTCCCGCTCTATGAACGGTTGAAGGTGGCATTCGGGGTACGTGAGCGGGGGAACGGATTGGTGGAGACTGCAAAGATTACTAGCGCGGCAGCTGGACTATCCGGGGGCGTGGCGGCCTGGTTGACGACGCCGGTGGATGTAGTGAAGACGATTATCATGCTGGGAGTGAGCAAGCGCGGTGGGGAGAGACTAAGAGCGGCAGATGTAGCGAAAAAGCTGTGGAGGGAGGAGGGAGTTAGAGGTCTTTGGCGGGGAGGGGCCTTGAGGGGTATTTGGACTGGTGTTGGGAGTGGGCTATATTTGGGGATTTACGAATGCACACTTTTGGCTATGGGCGAAAAGTAATGCTATTCCTGGGGTTAAATCACCGCAAATACTAAGCGGACTGTAAAGTTAGTGTATATAGAAGTGGAACGGATGAATACCTGTATCTTAAAAATACACTGAATACTAGAAGAATAGCTCTTTCCGTACGCGTATTACTACAAACATTCAAATCAGAAAGGGCCCCGCTCTCGAAAAAATCACCCATGATAAGTGCTCGATTATCCCCTCAGGGTTTTTATGCCCCACTACTAGTACAGTACCGTATTCCGCCATCCACTAAACCCTGTGATAGGGATCCCATAGTCTCGGCCCATCCTGCCACACTTGATAGATCAAAGGATATTGGCACCCAAAGAAGCCACCGCCACACACAAATGTTTTGCGCATATCCACAGAAATGTGTGTGGCAGCTTACTAAGTAGACCAAACTTTAACTCAAGGTCACGAAATAGCTAAGTTAATCTTCTTTCTGGCTTGGTAGTATGATACCGTAAGTTATGATAGCTGTTTTGCATAGGGCCACGGTACCCCGGTGATTAGAATGCAACGCAAACTTCAATGTATTATACCGCGGGTGCTTTAGGACATGTGTAGAATTTATAGGGCGTTCAGGGCACATACTGTGGTAGGGAATTTATCCGTAGTGAGGCTCCGAATCATTTCTTGTACCGTACCGCGCAGTGCTGAGATGCCGGGAATTTAGGGGAGGTGGCAATGCACGGTATTATGGGTCCGGATATCTAGACATAACCTAACAGCCAGGAGGATGCAACTGGGAATGCATTGGGGTAAACTTCCCGCAAAGAAACCCCTATCTATGTTAAAATCAGGGTCGGAGAAAATGCGACAGAAATGGGAATTGGATATGGTTGAACCTTTTTTGTTGCAAGCTAAGGCTCCCCCGTTGCCGCCGAACTATTGCCTGGATGCCAGTATCCGATGTAAATTGAGGCACCTTGGCGCCAAGGCCTGCGGTTACAGCATGGGTTGCCGAGCTTCACATGGAGTATCACTCTCGATACCATCCTTCTACTATCGTCATGGGTTACTCAATCTATTCTGATCACAGGGAACAGCGGATGGGGGGGTATCGGTACCCAGTGTGGATTGGATAATTCAGGTTGACTTGGGTGGTACCGTATGATACAGCGTTTTTCGGACAAGGCCTTAGAGTCCCCTATCGGTTGAGGCTCTTTTGCGTTAGGATCAACAATCGCAGGAGGAGGCGGGACCCCTATCTGGAGAGAGTTCAAAGTTTGGGCTCGAAATATCTGAGCCCCCTCCCCTCTTTCCCCTCCCGCCCTTTGTTTTTTCGCTTCCGCTTTATTTTGTTTGGCTGATGGGCAGGCTACAGGTTGGGCTAGACAAGTACATAACCTCCTGCTCCCTCTCTCTTGTAAAATGGCATCCCCGATAATCGTTCCAAGGTGGTAGACGCCACCAACTTGGCGCGATTATGCATTTTTCTTACTATAACCATCTTCCCCGTACTCGAGTAGGTCTTTTTACACTTCTAATTGCTCTAGGCTGTGACAGACCCCTCCGCCCGTGAGCCCGCAACCGACACTATCCCGGGAGACAGCAGCGCAAAAAATCCCACACAACAACCCGCCGGGCTGGATTCCTACTTACCTCCCAAGCCTGGTGCCCATCCCTCTAGAACTTCCGCAAGGTAGTCATAGAGCCCTGAGACCTCATCACTCCAGCTGATGTTGGGATCGCGGCGGGCAACAACATCGCTGACCTTCCTCCGCATCACCCCGAGCCCCCTAACTCCCGCGCAAGTCCAGGGAATGGCGTTCTGAAAGCCTTCTCGCACGAGACATCCCTGCATGATGCCCAGCTATATCACCAGTCAATTCGCGAAAGAGGTTCTGGCAGCTAACCGCGTGTTTAGCATAGTCAGGATATGCCAGGGTACGAGTTACGGAAATGAAGGAAAACGTGGGGAAGCCTAGCATAGGCGAGTTGCTGGGAAAGTAGGTTAATTCAGGGTGCCGGATTATATGAATGAGCCGTCGGGTTCACCTCTCCCTATATGCCAAGCCTCCGCCAGGGAGCCGGGTTCGCATTAAAGTGGTTCCGAGGATTTTCTGTTTATAGACTATGATCACGATTTAGTTGTCCAATTATATATCTAATATTAGAATCTCCATCACCCCCCTCTACTGTATCAAAATCCACATCTCAAGGTCGAGGTAAGCAATCTATAATGCAAAATACCAACCCTACCCGGCTCTCCTTCCCGTCAAATACCTCTCGTCACCCATGATCCTCTTTTCACCCCGACCATACCCCCTAACACCCTCTCCCTCATCACAAAATTCCCTCTTCCGCTCGCCTGTAGAATCAGTTCGCACTCCTCCATCCTCAGCCCCAAACCCTTCCTGTAAAGCCCCCATCAAGATACATACGTACTTCTCCTTCTCACACTCCCAATTCCCATCCTCGGCATCATGGGTGCACATGTAATTTTGAAGCTCTACAGCTGGCTCCTCTTCACCATTGCTGTAATGTCCGTATTCGCTAGACTCATTAGTAGAGGTTAGCAGTCGGGCAAGCCCTTTTAGAGCTGTCGGGGATGTTTCCTCTTCCGCCTTTGCGTTTGAGGTGGATTTCTGTGTTTTTGGAACAGGAGGAACGGAAGGAGATGTATTTTGTGCTTCCGGTAGGTGGAGGTTGGGCATCAGGAGGGGTGAAGGGTCCCACGCTGATTCTGAACTCGAGCCCCCCTGCCCTTCGTATTCGTATCCCTCTAGAGGTTGTTCCTCGTTGGGGGCGCGATGGCCTGCGGAATGCTGGGAAGCTGTTGGGTAACACATTTCGATAGTAATCTGATCCTGAGCAGCAACCGTTGTGATAAATAGTGAATGCTTTGTGCTTTCTTCAATTCGTTTCTTGCTCTTCTTGTCTTTTGTGTGATCTTAGGATTGCTGGTGACCCTAGAATCTCGTCGAGAATGCTAAAGGGAGTAAATTTGTCCTTATATTTTTCAAAAGCCTCGTGAACAGCGGATGAATAGCACAAGAATGTGACGTTGGAAAATGAATAATGTTGGTGTGGAGGAAGACGGTAGGGAGTGCTATGAACAGAACGAATACTTCCACCTTCGTTAATTAAATACCTCCTCACAAATATTTCCCCTCACCCCCGTGAAACTACCCCCTCGGTTGAGACCTCCTCGCACATTGTGCACCATACACCTTGTTTCTCCTCAAACAGCAAACTTTATTCAAGATACTAAAGAATTGTGTTTTCAACTGGCGTTCTCTTAGTGTTCGAGCGCTGGCAGTACCGTATGTTACCGTATTTTAGACAAGCGACTGAGACAGTACCCGAGAAGTGTGCCTCAGGTTACCCTCACAACCGTGAGGTTAAGTTTCAATTGTAGTGAAAGGCTGGGTGAAACAGGGTTCCCCTTTGTCCCTTGAAAGTGCCATTTTCCCTAACAGGTAAGCAGAGCACAAATTGCACAATACCCCCTGCCCAACAATCTCCGGAAAATTCAGAGTCCGTTTCACCACGAACTTTTTTTTTAGTGTTCATGTTTCTAGAAGCAGGATGCTAAGAGTGTGGTTCGTATGGTGACGTGTTTCAGGGTTTGCCGGAGACAAAACTTACCGGGTCGGGAACTGTTGGTTAACATATTTGGCGACTCTTCGAGTTATTCCCCAGCTGTCGAAAAATATTTGGGATTGAACGAACCCGCCCCTTGATCGTTAGAGAGTCCGGGCAGATTATGGTAAATGTAGCCACCTAGTGCCAAGGCAGGAGAATCCCCGGCCACTTACGAAAATATGGGGCACAGGGCAGTCTTAGCGAATATTGGAAAGCCGGCCCCTATCTTCCTAGAACCTGGGACGGGTTGCGGGAAGGGCTATAGACATCGTGGGGAACTATGCTAGAAACCCTTTAGAATATGGTGCCGTGCTCTTGGAATCAACTACAACAGGCAGGGGAAAAGAGAAAAACGCGGGGGACCCCAACACCCACACCATACCGTCGTCGGACTGTAAAAATCAAAAAGTAGAATTCTAGATTAAGATGCTCTGAATCGAGCTATGCTGAGCAATTCTAATTTCAGTTTTTGGTTAGCGAGAAAAATGGAGTTTGGGGTGGGGTACTTTGTTAGGGGAGGGATGTGAATTACCGACAAAAAAATCTGACGCATTATGCACCTACACGAAACCGAGTGACATATCATGATTGGTGTTATGAAGCTAAACATTAGAAAATGGAAGAATTGTGATGATGTTAAGCCTCATAAACAACCACTGATTAGCGCTCATCAATCATTATCGAACAATGCCGGTTTCATTGAAACGACATCATCTCCGAGCGATTGCCCATCAGGGCAGATTGATCATACGCAATTAGGGCGAACAATCCGATTCCTATAATACAAGTGAATAAGCTTAATCAACGGTATATTCCGCGAGAATATATCAGCTCTGCTTGCCTCTTGTTGGATATCAGGGGTTGTTCGCCGAAGCTTAGTCATATGGTTGACTTGGCTGCCATCGGCTATGGGGCCCTCTTGTCTTCTTTGCGCTCTGTTTTATTTCGCTTCTCTTCCCTTCTCTCCACTCAATAAGTCCTTTCTATCTGCACACTGAGGGCCCGTTTACCTATAGACGGCCGCTAGCAACCAGAGGCAGTGCCGACTGTCAAAGAAAGTCAGTTAGGTAAACGTGCTTTCAGTTATATACTAGACAGTATATTAGCTAAACGTGCAATGATTCGGTTTTATTTACATACCTTCAACTGTCTGTCTCTCTCTAAAAATTAAATTTGTAATAGTGGTTGTATTAGACGGTGGCGTCTCAAGCGTTATCTGATAAACGGCGCGAAAGTGTTTGACAAATTTTCCACGGTCCTAGATTCTTGTAGCTAGACCGTCAGAAAGTTCTGTTGCCTCCTCTGGCTAAACACCATCTACTTTGCAGCACACTCCCCCACTGTCAAGCCCCCCTTAGCGGTCGGCATCGTTTCAGGCTTTTAGGCGGACGTCTATAGGTAAACGGGCCCTGAATGAAAGCCAACGAAACTGCTCTTAACACGACTCTCACTTTGACCGTTAATCTCTCTCTTGTTCTCACGCTCTGTAAAGTTCTTCCCGCACTATCTATCTTTACCCATCAAGCGGCTTGCAAGCACTTCATTCTAACTACCGCTTAAAGTACTCGGCCCGTTAGGGATCATTTCCAACACTTTTTTTCTCCCCCCCTTTTTTTACTTGTTACACTTGCTCGGCATTTTTCCGTTGCTCGGGGGTAACCATAAGTCGGGCACACTTCCCGAACGGGTAGGGAATCCATGTGGAAATCTGCACAAATTAGGAAATATGAGTGATTTCTCATGATTACAGCGGGTGAAGGACAAAAGTCGGGCGCACTTTTCAACTTCTTCCTTCGGGTGGTATTCTCCCCCTACAAGCAGGCCTAGAGACCCACCGGAGTACCAGCCTGCTTTTACCATTGCTTGTATTTAGAAGGCCCGTATTCATAACTGAACCTGCCAGACTTGTAGTTGTTGATCGGGCCATAAAGGAGGAATTATATGGAGAGGAGACAGAGGCGAATCGGGGGTGGGGGTAAATCCTGAAATTAGGATAGGGTCTGGCTACCTGGACTAAAAACAAGCCTCCAAGCCGCTAAGCTTACCAATAGTATGATACCGTAAAAACTCTTGAGATCCGACATCTCAGGCCGGTGTGTGGCGTGCTATGGCCGGGGGGTGCGCAATATCTTGACCAGCTATTTGGGGAAAAGATAAGCGGCAAGGTGATACCATGTCTCGTAGTTTTAACCTCCTGGTAAGTTCTCATCGGAGTCGGAATCGCATGAGTGCTCGCTTAAGGGAAGGTGTGGCAATACTGGTTGACGGTCGCAGTTTGCGACACTTTATTCGAACAGCAACTGACCTTCTTGTCTTCTCAACTCCATTCTAGAGTACCGTATTCCCTATAGTTAGCAAGGAAGTAGTATTTGGATAAAAAATCAGAGAATGAGAGACCAGATAATTACCCTTTGGTGTTCCTAGTTCATACCTCAAGTTCATCATATCTAAAGTTGAAACCCCAAGTTGATCATGGCTCATCGATTATCTAGGAATACAGCTGTTCACACTGAGGTCCTGGCGAGCGCAGAAAGGGTACGGCGAAAATCAAATCGGGAGCCAAAACCTACTCCTTTAGAATTCTGAAAAACAGCTCCAAATCACACTTCCTCCCACAGATTAAGCTGTCAACAGTAGGCCAAGGGGGGGAAAGTTAGCGGTATTGTAATATTGGAGGTATGGGTTAGTGCCGGATGAAGTCAAAGGAGGAAACCATCAACTGCGAGTAACATTAGAAGAGGTTTCTCAAAGATATAAGGTGTCTACAAATTTGGATAATTGTGATAGTGTAGATTAACTAGCAAATCATGGGTTGATCGGTTGCGGCCAGTATAGTTGACATCAAACCTGCGTCACTGGGTATACAGTTCTCGGAATGAAGAGAACTGATAGTAATAATATTGAACTCATCAAAACTTTAGCTAACCAAATTAATTCTAGATACCGATAAGCACCATTTCAGACTGGGGGAGAAAGGAAGAAAATATTCTAAATATCATATCACGAAAGGTCTATGTTTATTTCATGTTCTGGGGATGCGCCCGACTTTTACTACCTTACAAAAAAAAAAAGCCACAAAACACGTTTGTATTGTGGAAAACTCTACGGAGGTACAGCGTGTAAGTTTTGTATGTTCCAAAAACGAGGACTGCCACCCTCACCCCCCGTGTCACTTACAAAATTACACACTGCACCTCCGTAGTTACAGTGTATGGGGTGCTTCCGACTTTTGTCTGTCCCCTCGTACAAGTACTCGTACGAGTACATACACCCTCCTTGATAGGCGACTAGTGCTGGATGTGACAAGTGGGTCTTGATAAAAAATGTTACGGTAGCATGGAGGTATCGTGGTTATTTCTCCTCATAGTCCCCCCTCCCTCCTCACGCCCTAGGTCTTTCGCCAGTTTTTAACTCTGCGGACAGAGTGTATGTATGCTCAGCAGTTGAGTTCACTAAACTATCGTTACATAGCTGTATTTTCCTCTTTGGATTGACACATATTCTTTATAATATCATACTTTTACATCTACGATGCTCACATCACGATCCTCGATTTATATATTGTTGATCATCATAACCGCTTCTTTCAACACAAATGCAGAACTAGTCCGTGCGAAAAAGCTCTATTCCCCCGTGAAAACAGTTCGTTTGGAGGATGGGGTCTGCGGGCGGACAAGTGTCCACCGGAAACCCAGAGGTGCACTAGTAAGGGGTGATGTCCGAAAGATATGTTCTGTGCTGCAGGTACTTCTGATTACGGGAGGGCGGCTTGCTGTCCAACTAGTATTGAACCCCCCTCACCCCTTCGGTTAGATTTCTATCCTTAGTATAATGGGCAAGAGGGGAAAGGGAATTGGAAAATGAATTTGTCGATAACTAACTTAAGGACAGAGGATGCCTGCCTGGAGGTGATACGGACTCTCCCGGTCTGTTCGGATTCAACTGGACATTCTGGCAGAACGACAAACAGGATCCGTTCTGCTGCCTACCCAACCAGTTCGGGTACCAGACAGTGCCGTCCGAACCGGGCTCCTTGCTTGGGCCAGGGTCTAGGTGTGCTGACCCCGGGATGCCGGTTGCGGCGAGTTTGTTAGCTAAGAGTGTTTGTACTTTCTCTCCACTTCACTACCTTCGCTCGTCCAAAGCGGCAACTAATGTATATTAAAATGAAGTAGTTGGACCTAGCTCGGGGTACAACCGCCGGCCCCTCCTCTCGCGCGTCCGCCACGGCCACAGCTCGGGAGGGCCAAACTACCACCAGAGCCTCAGACTCCTCCGGAACCGATACCGCTGGTGCTAGAGGCGGCTCGTCACTAACGGGCTCTGGGGGCTCCAGGAAATCTGGACTCTCCACAGGGGCGATTGCTGGAATCGGCGGGGGTGCGGTGTTTGTTATCATTGGAATCGCTTTGATTGCTGGTGGAGTTTGGTGGGGGTTTAAGAAAGGGCAGCGGATGGGCTGGGAGCCACAGGATTTTGTCGTGAACCTTGCCTCTGCGCCGGAGTATACTGTTGGTGGGCACAGTAAGTTAGTGGAGGTGGGGATCCAGAAGAGGGGGTCTTGTACTTGTAGGTGTTGGTGCACCTGGGAAGCAGGGTGGGACGGTGCAGGCTGCGGAAGCGTATGGCACGGAAGGAAGGAGGGAGATGCAGGCTTGATTCCGACCTTCCTTCGTCTCCCTTTTGCTCATTTACTTATTTACTAGATCCGCTCTATAGGGGGGAAGGAGAGGGGTCCGCGAGGTGGAGCAGGAAGAGAGGCTGGGGGAGTGATCTGTAATGACTACCTATAAATATTATTACCAGTGTTCTCGACCGGGCGGTCCGTCCGTCCTGGGCCAGGGCGAGGACTGAAGACAATATGTGTTTATATATGATTTCTTGGTCCTCTCAAATATGGTTTCTTTCTCTTCTTGAATGCCTCTTTCAGCTCTGTGTTTTCCGTGTTCGTTACTGATTGGAGTCTAATCTGTATTCTTTCATTGTTCCTATTGTTCCTCTCAGGTTACTTCTTTGATACTTTTTGTTTTTCTTTGTGGAGAGATTGCGGTGGTAATGGCTGAACTCGACCACTGTACTATATAGCTGGGCTATGTTTTTCTTATTATTCAATTGACAAGTGTTGTCACAATAAGATATCCCAAGTACCCCCATTATCACTTCTTCGTCTAAGTTCTGATCGGATATTGCACTGAGTTCCGATCACATTGCAACATTATGCCCCCCATACCCCTATCTGAGACCGAGTGACATCTCATGATTTGTAGGTGTGAAGCAAACATCAGAAAATAGATGATGTTAAGCGTCATGAACAACCACTGCTTCACGCCTATAAACCATTATTGAACAAGGCAGGTTTCATTGAAACGGTGTCATCATCTCCGAGCGATTGCCCATCAGCGGCAGATTGATAGTTGGCAGTACGGCGCTCGGGCTCCTGAGGTGGGTGAGGGAGAGAGCAGTAATGGGGAGGAGAGTGCTACTCACTGTGATTTATCTGAGAATGAGTTGGATGGATTTGAGGTAGAGGACGAAAGCGTTAATGAGGTGGCGGCGCAAACAGGCATTTTAGGTATATTATAGTGCTACGGATTTCGGCCTTTGTGGTGTGCTTTAGCAGTACCTAGGCCCCCCAACGATTTCTTTGTCCAATAACTAAACCAGGGAGCTTCCAACACAATCTGCTGAACCGGGTTCGGTTTAAGTAGTCCGGAAGATATTCTGTCTCTAGGCGATGATTACTATTTAATTGGCTAATTATCCATCTGCTATAAGAACCTCTACCCCCACCTCCGCTCTCTAAAATCTGCATTGAAAAGCCTAAGTAAATAGTCTGTAACACAAGACGTCAAACCGATCCGGCTCTCCTCTCCATCAGGCACTTCGTTATCCTCGGTCCTCCTCCGCTTACCCTCGCTATACCTCCTGACATCCTCTTGCTCTTCATGGAATGCCCTCCTCCGCCCGCAGAATTAATTCGCACTCCTTCAGCCTCAGCCTCAAACCCTCAAGTAAGGGCTCCAGCAATGCTCATCCATCAAGGCACATACGTATCACAGGTGGGCCGGGCTTGCAGAGCCGGTTTTGCCGTGGGCTAGTGGGGGGCTTGCGCAGGTGCCTTTGAGTATTCATATCATGGCATGAAAAGTGAGAAATGGGAAAAAGTACTTGTGCCAAGGTTGAGTCCAGGCGGCACAACCCCCGAATGCTCAGAGCCGGGGGTGCCTTGGGGGGTGCCTGATAGCTCAACGTGGCTTTGGATTTGGTGAGGAGGGAGGTGGAGGAGGGGATGGGGAAGGTGATTGGAAAGTGGAGGGGGGAGTGGGTCTGGGGGGAAGGGGAAGAGTGTGATATGTAGGTGGAAAGTTGGCTGGGAGTGGGGGTTGGAAGGAGGTGGAGTTGGGGTGGAGGGTGGAGGGGAGTAAGCGGAAGAGAGAGGAGGAAGAGAGGATTGTGAGGTTGTTTGAAGGGAGGCGGCGGAGTAGCTTGGTGGGGGCGGAGTAGGGGGTTCGGGGGGGAAGAAGGATGGGAATTTTGGTTTCGGTAGTGGTTATAGTGGTAGGTCAGAGGAGCTAATGAGCCAACAGAAAGCCGGAAGAGGATAAGGGCCCGAAAGAAAAAACAAAGTTCAACGTGACTTCTTGCAGCTCAACAGAACTTTGTGGCTTGGCTTCGTATTTGCCCATGGACAAAATAAACCGCCCACCAGAAAACAGGAGAAATTTCGGCCATGACAACCGCACTCCCCCACCAACCCCACAATCTTGGAAACCAAAAAAATATTACAAATTAAAAAAGCAAATACATGGTAGAATTCATAGTAGAAATTGAGAAATTTCTTCAGGTGGTGTTGGAAGTCCTCGGTGAGGAAGGTTGCGTTGCCATCGATCGTCGCTGGGCGGTTAATTTCCATATACCATAGTTTTGTGGCTCAACAGAACTTTGGGGCTGTATAAATTTGTGGCTCACCATAGGTTCATAGTTCAGTAAACTTAGGGATGTCATTTATGCTGCTGGAGCATAGCATGTGGTGAAAAGGGGGGATTCTGAGGTGGAAATGGCAGATAAACAGTTTCTATGGGCCTAGGATGGGAGAAAAGAGCAAAGTAGGCAGAGCTCGCTTTTACCTGATGAGATAAGGGCACAAGTAAAAGTAAGACGTCCTATCCAATCCTCTAAAAAGAAAATATCTAGGCTAATAGTTATGAGCACTAAGGGACAAGCGAGGTTGCCGAATAGATGTGAAGCAGAATGCTCTACTGTAGACTCCTAATGTTATATTGAGCGAAAAAGCTAAATACTCAAGTTACAGTGACTGTATGTTAAGCAGTAAGCTTTGTTGAGCCGCAATGTTTAGCTAAGGTGTGGACACTCTTTAAAGTGCCCCTGGTTGTGAACCGTGCGCATTCGGGGGTTGTTGCGCCTAGCCTCAACTATGGCGTAAGTAAAAAGTTACTAGTATTATAGAGAGTATTTAATTTGTGTTAATCCGGGAAATAAACACTCTCTGGTGAGGAAACATCTCCCCTGGCACTTGTGCCTCAGATTAAGGGTATGACTGTAGAGTGCAGGCGGTCAACGGGGGGTTGGAGGAGGAAAACCACTGTGGCAACGTCCAGCGGCTTCCACTGTCACTGAAGGTAAATTCCTCCCTTCAACAAGGCGGCAAACACTTGTGAGGTATATCATTCCGGCCGCCTTGATACAACAGTTCGATTGATGCAACGGGGGGCGCCCTTACCATACGGTATTAGGGTAAAAAGTACAAAGTCCACCGACGATCAGGCGGGGCCTAACAGCACAGCTTGAGAAATGGTATACTCTGCTTTAATTTTCTTCTTCCTTCTTTCTACTGTGGGTCTTAACTCAAATAAAAATAATATTACAAGTATCATACCATGATCTCAATTCTGACATAGTGAGCGTTTTATTGGCAAGAATTTTACGCCAAGGCGTCGCTCTTGCATCTATCGAACTGGCGTATTGATATCTAGACGGCCGGAACTATTCCTTGGGCGGTCTGGGACGTGAAATTCGCGGCCAGAAAGCTAAGTCCAGAATTAGCAGAAGCTAGCTATCTTTTAGGTTCGGGATTTGGCTTTTCAAAGCTAAAGTGACTCACCATCTTAACAATTGATCGCTAACAAATCACAATCCTCGAGTGACCATATATCGGTTAGGTTTGTTCACTATAAAGAATACATTAGGGCTCGGGTGCTGGTCGCCAATTGTACCCAAGGTTGTGGGTATGTCAGTCGAAGCCTTCCTGATTGGCTCCTGAACCTTCTCGGTCACTCAGAGGACGGTATTTGCTCCAGCCACGGGTCCGGGGGACTGACAGATTTTTTTCATACCCGAGTACTTTCTCTGGCAGCCCAAGGGATGTTGTGATGCCCTGGATTAGGTGTGTGCTTGTATCCCATTCGATCGATCCATAAGGCTTGACGTACTTGTGTGGTACTTGCATGTCCAGCTGGCCGCCTCTGCAGCAGTTGGTCCAAAAATATTTACATTAGTTATCCCAACGTGGTTTCCGATAGCCAGAACACGCCACAAGCGCCCAAGATGTTGGTTCAGCGGAGGGCAAGAGTGGAGTTGCGTTGCAGGATGGCACTCGAATAAGTGTAGTATTTCCTTCACCGATGCGGTAGGCATAAGCAAAGTATTGTTGGGACAAGTGTTGGGAGATTTAGCCAGATGGTCTTGAGGAATCCGTCAGGCTCAGGGTTCCGAATAGTCCGACCGGTCAAGTCTTGGAGGCGGGACCGGGCTGGCCAGTCCTGGTGATGGCGATGACTGGACCCGACTAACTTGGGTGGTCCGGTCCGGTTTGAACTGGTCCCAG
>Ga0307513_10000501_pt1 | contig 56403 bp, 68 predicted proteins | sample 15_EM_MG_FD_202174 | JGI IMG/M metagenome (GOLD analysis project Ga0307513, IMG submission 202174) | Populus trichocarpa ectomycorrhiza microbial communities from riparian zone in the Pacific Northwest, United States - 15_EM | ecosystem: Host-associated > Plants > Roots > Unclassified | place... | reverse complement strand
CGCCCTTATAACATTTTTATTATAAAAAAAAACCTTTTTTTTTTTCCGCTGGGGGGGGGCGGGGGGGGGGGGGGGGGCTGGCCTGGGTTTTTCTCTCTCTTTTTCTGGCTTCGGCTTGATTGGTTGGAGTGGCGGGGGGGGGGAGAGTTGTTGCTCGCAATTTTTATTAATTATTATATTCCTCTTTAGATTCTCCCTTCAAAAAGATAAAAATAAAAATGGAAACAATAAGACTTGGGGGAAAAAAAAGCTTATCGCAGAGCCGCAAATTTATTATTTTTGGCTTTGTTGTTTGTCTTTGGTTTTTTTTTCTTTCTTCTTTTCTTTTCTATATTGGGGAATAAATAATTTTAATAATTCTTTTTTGGAGGAGGGGGGGGGGGGTGTGGAGGTTTGATTGATTGATTGGTTGGTTGGTTTGTTGGTTGTTGATTGGCTGGCTCGGCTAGAGGAAGAGAAACCTGAGAATAATGGATACAATGATGAATGGTACACAAGTCCTGTGCACTCTGTTGTATCATACCTAATTATTTTTTTCTTCTCCAAAAGAAAGGAGGGAAAAGGAAACGAGGGGGGGGATAACGCCCCCCATATCTCCTTGAATCGTGCCGGTGAAGCGGTGAAAGCAAGAAAGAAAGAAAGAAAGAAAGAAAGAAAGTCTTGTGCTGCTGCCCCTGCAATGATAATGATATTATTGTTGTTATTATCATCCAAGACATGGTTGAATAATGTTCCCCCCCCCCCCCTTGAGTGCCGTATTCTCCAGAGACAAAGTGCGTACAATTAGGTACGATCGCATATATCATACTATACCGGTATGGCTAATATTAGCCCCCCCCCCCACGATCCAAACTTTGCAACCCCCCGAGAAATTTACGGTGATTGATTGATAGCATGGTGCTTATTAACCTCCGTGTCTCAGGCGGCACAAACGCCCTTTGGGGGAAAAAACAACAACCTCCATTGTCTCATTGGTACTCGTACAGGGGAGATGATACGGTGCAGAGTATCATTGGCATCGAGGGGGGCTGTGTGTGTGTGGGGGAAGAGGGGAAGGAAGGAAGGAATCATTCGTGGTGTACTTCACTTTTTACTTTCCTTCCCTTTCTTTCTTGCTTGATAAGGTAAACCTGGGCGAAGAAGGCGCTAACTTACGGGTTATTGTACCAGTGATCATAGTTGCTTGTGTGTTCTGTGTTGTGCGATAGGTGAGGGAGTTTTTTTCTGGTGATTGGTTGGTTGGGTTGGTTGGCGAGGTGGTTAGTTAGTTAGTTTCGGGCAAGCAAGCATATATCATACTTGTGGAAAAGAAAGCCCTGCAGGAAAGGAGGAAAGAAAGAAAGAAAGAAAGAAAGAAAGTTATGGTTCTGGTTATGGTTACCTGAGGTTCGAACTGGTCGGATATATCCCTGTCTGTCAATAGGGTTCCTACCTACTTGTACCTAACATACCCTTGTTCCCACGATGTATAAAGTTACCCTGGTGAACCGTTAAAACTCACGTTTGACCCGAAAGAACAATCTCCGTTTTGGCACTGTGGTGTAATGTAACTGCACGAACACATCTTTCCTGAAAGAAAAAAAAAAACTCGTACTTGTATCATAGTAGCTAAAGGCTGTCGATGAGGTTTATCTCCTGGTTACATGAGACATTGTAAAATCTCTCTCATGCATTAGCGTCTCTTGGCATTGGAGATATCTGAATCTAATCTGATGCCTGTGTACTCAAAACTACACAACACAGGAGGCTCAGTCATGGCAAGAATGTTGCTGCTGTGAGTGGTCAGCTTGATATGGTTGCCACCGCCATAAAGAGGCTTGGTTCGAAGTCACATGAATCACTAGCTACAATGGGTTAAAACCACGACGCTAATGCATGAGAGAGATTTTACAATGTCTCATGTAACCAGGAGATAGTTATTTGTTTTGTTTTGTTTCGCCCCCGCTTTTCACAAATCCATTAATTAATTAATTAATTAATTACATTATCATCGATGTTTCGCTCACTTGTTTATTAATTTTTTATTTATTGATTTATTTATTTATATCTGCTTTGATTTTTTCGTCATGCGGACGGATGGAGTGCAGGAGGAAGGCAGTAAGGCAAGGCAGCAAGGAAGGAAGGAAGGAAGGAAGGAAGGAAGGAAGGAAGGAAGGAAGGAAGGAAGGAAGGCAGGCAGGAAGGGAAGAAATAAATAAATAAAGAAGAAAAGGAAGGGGAGGGATTTGATTTACTGTACCGGTAATTCGAGTTCACATTATTATTATAATAAGCGATAGGTTGAGTGAGAAGGGGTGGTCGGGGTGGGGGAGGGAATGGGGCACAGAAACTCGAGTACTGTACAGCAGGCTACGTATGATACAAGTAGGTACTGCACAATTACTCGCCGGCAATAATAATAATGCTGAGGTTGGGTTTCGATCGCATGCCAGCATATCAGATAATATCGCCACGCACCAGACCTTCCAAGTCGAACCCACAAAGCAGGTAATAAACCAACGGTCGGGTTCAGAAACTTAGGTACAATCCGGCGGTAGGATAAGGCGGGCAGTCCGCGTTTGGTTGGTTGGGCTGGTTGGTTTGTGTGTCTTTCAAGAGGTGTGAAGTAGAGTTTATGGTAAAATTAGAAGAGCAGGGGCGGTGGGGCGGTGGGGGGGGGAGGGGAGAGGGGGGGAAAAGCTGGGGTGGTTTGATGGCTGGTTTGATGGATGGGGGTGGATGGATTGGAAAGGACAGGAAAGGACAGGAAGAAAGGGAAATCGGAAAAGGCTCAGACAAAGGGAATGAATGAATGAATCCAGAAAGGAACAGGCAGACAGATGAGCGGGTTATTACCGCGTATCCAACTAAGTTAGGCCATGATACGGCGGTAGTAACTTATGCAGCCTTGTTTTGTATCTATTGTTTCAGCTGCCAGTCATGAAGAGATCATTGACTGATTGATTGATTGATGGATGGATGGGTGAAGGAGAGGGATTACTAAAGTACGGTAACGCAGCGAGACACAACACAGAACTAGCACATGTTGCACAACTCAGCAGGAAAAATCGCAGTCTTAGGCAGGCAGGTATGGCTATGTAGGAGGATTGTAGACTACCGTACAGCAGTCTACAGGTTCCGTCATGTTACGATAGGCCGGCAATCCAAACGCAGCTAAAAACTCCCTCCCCACGCGAAAAAAGAAAGGGATAATAACGCCAAAAGGTCCGGGGTAAAAAAGCAGGACAAAAGAGACAGGAAGAGAAAGAAAAAAAAAGTTCTAGACAAAACTCGCTATTCTCACCAGTCATCAAGACCCATGCTCCTCAAGGCTAGATCAGAAGAGTTTGTGCCAAAGTGTAGGGAATGGCTAGTTGTACTCGTACTACCGGCAGTACTTGTGGTGGTGGTGAGCGAGTTACCTAGTCCCGCCGAAGGAGGGGGATAAAGAAGGGGTCTGTTTCGATACATACTCGTGCCTCCCCGGCCAAGAAATATTGGCACCCGTTTGCCATTTTCAGTGGGTCCGTCGTGGCTATGGGGAAAAATGGGGCCAATTCTTGGAGTGGAGGCACAAGTATACCGGACGGTACACAGGCGAAACGGTTCATCAAGCAGCTTTATTAGTGCAAGGCCAAGCTGAACATGAAGGGGGGCGGGTACAAGTACGAGAAGAACTGAGAGCCAGGGGGTGGGGAGGGAGAGGAAGGGTTGTTATTGCTGATAATGTGTGTGTGTGTGTGAGTGTGAGTTACCGGTATCATAAAAGGGTTCGGTTAAAACTTGATACATGGATTCTCATCCCGCTGATGGACGAAATGGTGAATGATAACGGGCACGGACAAAGGTTTGTACTTGTAATGTGCCTTTTTGTGTCATGTTATCATTTCTTTAGCAAAGGGAAGCGAGGGAGAGAGAAAGCAGTGTTGTGTGTTATTATGTAAATCACCGACGGGCGAGACACTCCTATTACCGCTTACGAAGGGGGGAGGAGTGGAGTAAGATCCAACGGAGGCAGGGAGAAGGGGGGGGCGGTTGGTGGTCGAGCAATTGAGTGGGGAAGAGATGATCGGAAGCGGACTGGACCGGTGCGGAAAGGCGGACATAAAGGAATTTCACTTTTTATCATCATACCCAAGATGATGATGGGCGATGAACAGCCGCAGCAGCAGCAGCAGCAGCACACGCAGCGACAAGCAGCGGAGGAGCAAACAACGAAATGAATGCCTGAATGATGACGGGTTCGGAAGGGCAGGTGAATATTGAGTCTTGATATGGTAGTAGCGTACGGTACGAGCACAAGCATATTATTATTATTATTGTCGGACAGGTCAAACACTGCGGTATGGGGTTTACAATATGGGTATGATGCGAGTGATATTCAAATTCATTCCATTATGATACACCTATTGCAATCAGGTGGAGCGGGGGCGTAGTATCTGAAATGCAGCAAGGGTATCAATCGAGGTTGAGGGGGATCGGTCGGTAGATGAATACCAATCCCTTTTTTTTTCTTTCCTTTTTTTCCCCAGCTAATTCCCTGAAATCTTCAAGTTCCACCATTTCAAGGCCGCTACGGAATTTGTCATTTGGGCATGAGAGAGGAATTTGTTTAATCCTTACTTCCTTTTTTCCCCTTTCCCTTTCCCTTTTTTTTTTTTGCCCCCTTCTTCACTTCCCTACTTTTCCAAGTATGATAATCGTCGGCCTGATGCAGGGCTAAGTTTTTTTCTTTGCGTGTGCACGCCGTGATATATAGCTTAGACGTACTCGTGGCTTCTCATTTACTGTACGAGGCGGGGTGAAGGGGGGTAAATAAGGAAAGGGAAGCAGGAAGGGGGTGGGAGGTTGGTGGGATAATATTAGTTTGTTACCCGTATCGTAACTTGTATCGTAAAGATATCGCCGCAGCAGGCCAGGCAGGCAGGCAAGGGCCACGCACCATCTAAAAACAACTGAGTTCAACGACCCACGACCGTGTCAGTGGTCGCTCCCGTCTTTTGCCAGAATTGGGATCTGGTAAGCCTGCGACGCAACCCACCACTTGAGACAAGTGTTACTCGCACCGAACAAGAGAAAGCTCCTCCCTTATCATAACCCTTTTTCCTTTTTCTTCTTCTTCTCTTTCTTCTTATTTTTCTTCCTTTTTCCGCTGAATCAAATCAGATGGAGCACACTACTACTTTCGAGGTAGAGATCCAGCCGACATCCGTACTAGAGTCAAAAAGTACCAGCTAACCAGTGAAGCCAAAAAGTCTCTGGATGATTCAGAGCCGATGGGGTCCGAGCGGCACATAAGCTTGTATGTGGCCCCGAGGTTAGGGTTGGTGATTTATCCACAGACTTTTGACCTGGACGAGTATGATACTCCGGCCTACGCGAAGGACACCGGCAGACGAGTGACAATACAGGAGACAAGGATATCGCTTTGTTAAGAGAGTTATCATACTCGAGTACATACATGCACACATGCACACATACACCGCACACTTGTACCTTCCCCCATTTCCCGCAAGACTTGTAACCCGGCATAGGGAATATCGGAGGGAAAGGAGAGAGACAGAGACAGAATGAAGAGAAGTTTACTCGAACGAACTGGGGGTCCAATCGTGAAAAACAAAATCCTCATCAGCAACACAACCGGATGTCATAATTATCATGCCCGAGGACCTTATGTACGGTACTCGTTAACCTGTCTGTACTCGTACAACGATTGACCGTGCCAGAACTCAGTCACACTAGGGTTAGAAAGGCGCGAGCTGAGTTTCTTGCCGATCGAGGAGTTTCCCGACGCGAACATTTTGTGTGGCTTTTTGAGGGTTCCGCGGTCAGGTCCCCCACCACACCACCACCACCACAGCCAATAGTGTGGCGGACCAAGCGTTACTCCCCCTCCAACGTGATCTTCGAACAAAAAGAAAAAGAAAGGAAAGAAAGAAAGAAAAAACACTTTCCTTACACCTTTTCGTTTTTCTTTTCTTTTTTTCTCTCCCTCTCTTTCTCTTCTCTCCCTTTGCTTCCTTCCCTCCCACTCTCCTCGAAACTTCACATGGCCCTAATCCTTGCACAATCTTCGCAGGCGCGCGATACTTTTTTACTGCCTGAGCGGTTGTGCTGTGGGTCACGATTTAGTGATACCCACAAAGTTCAGCACCCTATTGAAGAAGTACCGCACGGTTTTTTTTCCCCATACCACACAACAACCACCGAGGTTTCTTTCTTTCCTTTCTTTCCTTTTTTTTCTTTCTTTCCCTTTTCTTTCTTTCCTTTTTCCTTTTTTGGCTTCAGCTTTCCCACTGACTATGGAGATGGATCTTTTTTTTTTTTTTTTGTTATCTGCCAGAACTGGTAACGGGATTCTAGAGTTGTGCTGAATATGCGAACTAATGCCCATGGCCCTGGCCATGCTTCACGTTGTTTTATTATTTCATCTTCCCCTTGCGATTGGCTCAATGCATGGTTTTCCATTTGCACCTGTTCTTTTTTCTTCTTCTTTCCTTTTCACTGCGTCCTTGCCTCCGCCGCTCGGGTACACCTCCGTATCGAAGGCGCGAAAGTACTCGAGTAACAACAGTACCGTACAACTCAAACCCTCACTGTCCCGTACGAAGTGCTCTGGGTTCAAGGGATTTTCCCAGGAAAAAAACCTGACCTGTCGCCTCGGGTCACTCGCTGTACCGGATATATTCCTTGGGTTTCAGTTGTTGTCCGGGAATGGCGAGGTGCGAGTATGTGTTTGTGTGTGTACTTGTTACTGCGCTCGTGCAGGGCTCATCTCGAAAATGCTAGGTTTCAAGTGAGCCTAAGATTCAAATATCCCTTTGTCTTTATCATTTCCACATCCTACCTACCTACCTACCTACCTACCTACCTACCTACCTCCTCCTCCTGCTGCGGTGAATGACGCATGCACTTGAATTATGAGTAACGTAAGGAACCCAGGACAAACTGGGTTTAAAGTGCTTTCTGCGCGCTCGGCGGAGAGGGGTGGAAAGAGGAAAGGAAGGAAGGCAATATTGAAAATGGGTAGGGTTTTAAAAAGAAATTAAAATGCGGTTTCCGGTAGTCCCATCATAGATGATACCTTACATGCCTTAGGAACGATCGTCGGCAAGTTGGCGATTCGCCGCGGAAAGCAAGCGTGGCCACACACGACTGTACGAGTAATCTCGGCGGACACGAAGGAGAAGGTATACTGGACTCGAGTTACATGCCTTAGAGCATAGAATGGAGTGGAGCACGGTGGAAGTGAGGTAGAGTTTTTTTTATTTACTAGTGTGTTCGTGCATGATGATGATGATGTTTCCGAGGGAAAAGAAAGCCTACTGGGTTATCCTGTTTGACGAGACGGTGAACGAATCAACGGGAGACCGCACTTTATTGCTGATTGATGAATAATAATACAGGTAAAATATCGAAGCTAACGCTGGATCCCCCCCCGCCTCCCCAAATCACTGGCCACTCACCACCCCTGCTGCCTTTGACGTGGGACAAGGTGAGGGAGAATCAGAGCTAAGAAGCAAAGAAAGAGAAAAGAAAAAAAGTCAAAATCAGAATCTAATACCGAAGTTGTACCCAAGAGTCTGAGCGAATGGATTTCTAGACAAAAGTTTGCCCTTTGATTGGATGCGTTGTTGTTGCTGTCCATGTTGTTGTCGAGAAGGAAACCTACGGCATTCGGATGCAGCCAACCATTTGATCCTGATAAAAAGTGTCTGACTAACTTAAATTGTAGAAGAAGAAGAAAAAGTGCCCCACGCCTGTGATACTCATTACTCAGGAGGATCGGGGTCACCAGCACGGGGATAATATAATAGATTTCTCCTCACCGGGGAGGAGAAGGAGGGAGTGGGAAAAAAAAAAGGAAAAGAAACATCATGAGTTCTTTTTTTCCCTTCCATTCTTCCACTTTCCTCATGGGCGATGATGGATGATCCTGAGGGGGTTTGAATGGATGCAAGCCATAAGAGCAACTCTTAACAAATGAACTGGAATCAATCAAACAGGGTTTCTCCCAAGTGATCATGAACGGGGGAAAGGGAAAGCAAGAAAAAAAAGAAGGAAACCCCTTAGTGTCGTGCCGTAGCGCTCGGGTACGGTAGTGAGTGAGTGAGTGAGTGAGTGAGTGATTCAGCATCATATGAGGGAGAAGGGAACATAAAACAAAAAGGCAACTTTGCGGTGATTGAGCGGGGAGAGAGGGACACGGTACCATAAAGTCGGAACGCGAAATATATTATATCGTGGAAGGTCCCATTGTCCCAAGCAAAACAGAGAAAAAATAAAAAATAATCAAAGTTTGGATCACGGTGCGGTCTTGCTCGTCCAATCAGACCTCCAATGACCTCGGAAGCAGTTTACTTTTCAATTAATAGTGCATCGTTGCCTTTCGTGTCCCCACCACCATTTCCTTCCTTTCCTACCCTACCCTTCCCTTCCCACACCCTTCCCTCCAATTCCGAAGAATGAAATACCGATATATCGTCCTACAAAACTCGTGGTTTGGTCTCATTATTATTATTATCATCATTATACCATTATTTCCTTTTTTTTGTCTCGTCAGGACCCGGTCGTTTTGTAATCTGCCAGTGTGCTTCTCGGTGGATGGATGGGATGTCGTCCCACGAAGCGCCGTCGGCTTAGTAGCCGTGAAAGAGCCAAAAGGGAACAGTCATCCCGTAATTATTGTGTTGTGGATCTTCTCACCTCTCTTTGCCTTTTTCCCCCTACCTGCCTGCCCGCTCGGGTCTGAGTTAGTTATCAAAATTTGTTCAATACAGTACGGGTAACAAACCTCGTTCGAAACATCCCACGAAACCAACCAACCAACCAACCAGCCAATGCAAACAGGTCATCATCATCAAAAAGCCGTTCCAGCCCATCGGGAACCCCGCTGATAAACATTTCTCCTCTCGCTGATCAGGCCTGACGCTACGTTATGGTAATATGTCATCCATCCCACGACATGACAGTTCATTCATGTCATTCATTCATTCATTTCATAGCGCCGCATTCAAAATCCGTTGTGATATTCTCTTTGACCGACGGACGGAGGGAGCCTAAGTGATATCCTTCCTTATTTCCTTGTTTCCGGGGCCAAAATGGATTCGTAAATCTCGTGGGCCCTATCTTATACGTGCAAAGTGAAGCCATCGAACATTTGACCGAAAAAGGTCCGAGGCACCTGGCTAAATTGAACTACTTTGCCTGCCTGCTCTGCTCGCCTACCTGCTTTTTTACTCTTGCTTTTGCTCTTATTTTGCCAACCGGCTAGCCTGCCTGGTCACCTACCCGGCCTGGTTGCTCAAACTGGGGGCTGCTGGTTAACTGGCTGACTTCTTGCCGATATGTGCCCATTTCGACGGGAAGCGATGCAAATTACCTGCTTGTTTGAAGGGACGTAAAAATGTCACAGAAGAGGAAGAAGGAAAAATAGCAACCTCAAACATAGTACGTCGGTCGATTATTGCACACGAACGGTTAAAGCTATTACTTCGGTGGCCAATTGATCGCTTGCATTATTTGTGTTTTTCTTTTTCCTTCCGGGTTTTTTTTCCTTCTCATTCATTCTCTCTCTAGTCGCTCATCTATCATCCTGTTTTTTGTTTTTTGTTTTCGGAGGGGGTTTCCCGTCACTTTCCCCCAACTCCGACCCTCGTTCCACCAAATGAACGCGGGCTGGCCGTAGCATGTGTGCTCGAGTAAATTGATGAAGAAATGTAAACGATAAAGGGAAGGAAATAATAATAAAACCTGAGGGTGTAGGAGATATGTGCAGTACGGTCACGTAGTGGGGAGGATGTTTACGGAACGGTATGCTGGCCAATCCTTCGTGAATCTTGATCCGTGATCCAAGGGCTTCAGCCCCTCACCACACAAAGCGGAGGGCAATATATGCAGCGGCGTGCTTGTACCGGTATCTAGCAATAAGCATCCGAAAATACGGCTATTGTTACACAACCACGCAACCAGCGAAAGAAAAACCTTGTCTCATTTTCAGATACTCGACGCCAGATACAGGTAAAGAGGGAAAAAGAAAATTGGGGTCGACCAGACCCGACCCTAGGCCCTTCAGACCATGAATGAGGGAACTCGGTGGCGACGCTAAAAGCAGCCTAGGTGAGGGCTGGTCCAGTATTAAGATAGGAGGGGGAACCAAAAAGATTACCGTAAGGTGATGGAGACAGGCCTGGAGCAAGGCAGTTCTCCGCGCACCCGCCAAAGATGGTAAATCATGCCAAGGGCCAATCATACGGCTTCACACCGCGAAAGCACTCATCATGCTTCAAATATTGAAATGTTGACAAGTACCGCGCCACGACCGCGATGATACCGCCTCGTAACCAAAGGACTTGTGTTTGCCCCGGGTATGCTGAGTGAGAAAAAGTGCTGTCCCGTAAAATGCATGGTATAGGCGGTATCCCTACCGCCATAGGCCAGGACCGTGGCAAAAGTAAGACTTTTATTGCCATCAATCTTTCCGTTTCAAGGTTGGTCACTTCCAATACCGGTTAACTTGGTCTTATAATAGGTCGCACGAATGCCGGATGATGACTACATGTTTCCTCTTCCTTCTCGTTATTCTTTCCCTTGGTGGTGGTGGTGGTGGTGCAGACAGGGCAGGCCATGCGGATTGCTTCGATTGTGAGGTTTGATGGTTGTTGGATGTCGGTCAGGACTGCATGATTGGGTGAATCGGAATCCCAACCTGCCCTCTTTTTTTTTTTTTTTTTGCTCTTCCCCGCCTGCCTCCGCCCTCCCACTCCCGTATTTGGTTGACGACAACCCCATACAGCATTAGCGTCAGGCATTGGCTGACTTGCACCTTGTGCATGGTATAGAAATTACCGTATTTGCGACCATCTTTCCACGTTTTCTCGATTGATTTCTTGTGCCAGTGATAAACCGTCGTGATCCAGCCAGCCAGCCAACACAAACGACCGCATCGTGCTGTAAACCGCAGCTACCCCAGCCCCTTGAAGGTCCAGCCAACCCCCAAGGTTCTAGTTCCTATCCGCCTCCTTTCATTGCACCCCATACCCTGCCTCATCTTTCCGGAAATCGCCAAGCAAGGAATGAAGAAAAAGAAAAGAAATGGAAAAAAAGAGAGAAAGGACTCCCCTCCCCATCGGTAGGCAGCAAAGTGAGACCCACAAGTCACGTTACTCACTAAGGAAGGAGGAGAAAAAAAGTAGGGTACGGACCAAAGAAAAAAAAGAGGTGAAATACAAGTACAAACCATGAAAAAGCAAAATGGGGGTTTTAAAAAAGAAAAGGAATCAAATGAAAATGAATTTCGGCCAACCATGTCCCGAAACATCCAATACCGGAACTCTAAAAACCTGCGTGGGCGTACCCGTACGCGCTTTCAGGGCTGTCGTGACTCGTGAGCTTTTCTGGGTTGCTTTTCTGCCTGTGCCTCGTTGTTTCGCTACCGTAATGTAACGACGTGCTCGAGTACAGACCTGAAGATGATTACATCAAGACCGGAGCTCAAGCCTTAGCACCTGCTTGGTTCCCTTTTCTGTCCGGAAGCCTCAAGATGGCTTTGTTAGGTCTCGATAGCAGGCACGGAAGACTGATGCAAAGCAACAAGCATGGTTGATTACTTTCGAGGGGGTTGTGTGGAGGGAGGGGTGGTGGTTATTTGAGATACCGGTATGTGTGGGGAGAGGGGCAAAATGCAGCGAGGGTTGAAAGGGTGACAAAGGCTGTGACAAAAAGAAACATCCAAACTAGCGGAATCGTCATATCCGGTAGCGTTTAGCTCCTTTTCTCACTCTGCCCGCTAAAGAGAGCTTGCACCGTGGACACACAAAGGAGCCAAGCAGGGAGAGTCAGTGAAGTGCATCCGTTAGTTTTTTGCTGAGGAGCCGGAAGAGGAGCGAGTGACTGAGTGACACCACCCTTGCGGCAGCAGCTCCAGCATTATCTCGCATCATCTGGCATCATCTAGCATCCTCGAACATGGTTACTGAAGAGTAAGAGGAAGGTATCACTACCACAGCTATATCACTATCGTGTCATGAGAATGGAGCAACGAGAGAAAGCCTCTATGCCGGTAAAACACCAGAAAACCAAGATAACAAAGGCTCATGTGGGCTTGCTGTTTGAATGGTTTGATTTACCGGTGTTTTATAATTTAATGATATCTCTTTCTCCTCCTCCTCCTCCTCCTCCTCTGGCTCCTTCTCTTTACGATAAGGTCAGAGTGTATCTTAATGATTGTGGATGTTTGATTGCTGTGTGTGCGTGATGGTGTTATTGCAGTTTTATGTTTTAGCCCTACGTTCTGTCCTCCTCACAGCGAATAATATACCGTATTATACCCTTACCGTATTCCGTTTCCCATTCATTCATCCATCCTCCACCAACAGGGAGGCCGATGCACTAGGACAATCCTCAACACACATTTTGTGCCCACTTGGCTGATATCCATCCCTCCATCCCTCAGGCTTGTTCTTGGTGCATCTTTGGTTGCTTTGTGTTTGGTTGCTTGGCCGCTCTCGCTTTGGCTAACTAGCCTGCCTGACTGTTACCCACACCCTCACTCACCCCTGCCATTCGTTCTCACACTCCCTCCCCCCAATTCCCATGCCTTCCTTCCTCCACTTGGCTCGCTCCCATCATTCATATCATACACCCACCCAATATCACCCAATACCACCACTCACAACCCCCCAGTCCGGCCCCATCCACATTCATCCCACAGCCAACGCCAACCCCTTCCTTCGTTCTTTCCCCAATTCTCTCCAAACACAATCTCTATGGCCCCAAGGAATCTCACACATCCCCTTTCCCATCCGATACATATTGTACGCACACAGCTTAGCGGAACGCGCATGCCCTCACACACTCACTTAGCCCGGCACGCGCCGCTTGCTTGGGGAAAGTGGCAAAGCCCGTCTTCATTACATCAAGGGTTCAACGAACCTCGTTTTGACCACCGTCCGCCTGCTTCCCTTATTACGCTTTCTGTTAAGACATGACATGACGCCAATACCAGAAGCAATTCCGGGTCATGCTCTGGCTTCCTCTAGAAATAATAATATTATTCCATCCACTCTCCGTTTACTGCTACCGTACTTTCCCTGCTGCTCCCACTGCTGTACTTGTACCCATTCACCTGCTGTCACCGCCTTCGAGAGGTTCCCCAGCTCCGAGGCCTACGCACCACCACCACCACCACCACCACACAGCATAGCACAGCATTCCCTTCCCTGCCTGGTCTCTCTCTGGTCTTGACGAGGCCATAGCGGCGGTGTCTCTTTATCATCCTCACCACCGCCTGCGGGGTTAATTCTTCTTACACAGACTCAGACAAGCTCCATACTCCTTTGAACCCACATAGTCACCTTCAGGAGAATATATACCATTCTACCCCTCGGCATTACCTTGGAATTTCTTCCCCCAACTCCCCCCCCAAAAGGTTGCCTTAATGTTGAACTTCGCAGCTCGACCACTCATGCATCCTCACACCACTCACCATCCTCTGGAAGGGTTACAATCATACCATCACTCAACATCTGTTTGTCCCCTTCCACCACGACGGTCCAACTCTTACGACTGGCAACGACCCATCTCGTCGGAGGGGTCTTACAAACCTTCACATCCCCCATCACGAATTCCTTCGACATCTTTCGTAAAGCCAGGTCTTCAAACCCCCCCTCCAGATATGACCAATGAGGGCGTTGGCCCATTACTGCCCGCTAGTTATGGACAACTTCAGCAATTCGAGCCCCAAGTTGGTCGTGGGTTACCTGGGCCGTTGGAAATATTTAGGGTACCGGGCGAGGATTCGTATCCATCTCTCTTCCCTTCCAAGAGGAGGGAGAGTCCACCGTTGTCGAGACGAAGTTCAGTGGTTCAGCAGCAGCGGCCACGGGAGGAGCAACCTACCAGACGGCGAAGAAGTTCTGCTAGTAATTCAGGTGCTTCATTGACCGTCCCTTCCACTGTCAATGGATCAAAGGCGAATTTGGCAGAGTTTGCATCACAGGTAAGCATTTGCATCGTTTTTCATATGGATGTTGTTGCCCTTTCTAATTATATATATCAGATTACTTGTCTTTTGTGGTTTGAGTCGTCAGCTGTGCTCCAGAGAATAGCGGAGCCGACAACTACACTGATCCCACAGGCTCCTCTTGCATCAGATGCTATGCCCAGTCTAGGATTCCGTAAATGGGTCACAACGATCTTATCAACCACTCAGGTGTCACAAAACGTCATCCTACTAGCCTTACTATTTATATACAGATTGAAGAAACTCAATCCTACGGTAAAGGGGAAACCGGGTAGTGAATTCCGACTTCTTACTGTTGCGTTGATGTTGGGAAATAAGTGTATGTTCTCCCCCTCACTGGAACGTAATTTTTTTTCAGTTCAATGAACTGACTTTTCATTAGTTCTGGATGACAACACCTACACCAATAAGACGTGGGCGGAGGTTTCGGGAATTGCGGTGCAGGAGATTCATGTGATGGAGGTGGAATTTCTGAGCAACATGAGGTATAGCTTGTTTGTTGGAGATGTGGAGTGGAAGGCATGGCATAAAACTCTTGGCAAATTTGCGGCGTATTGGGAAAAGGCTTCGAGGGCACCAGTCGAGGTATCTTCTAGGGCACCGGCACCACTTACACCCACCCTACCGTCAATTCCCGGCTCTTTGCCTTCACCGCCAGCGGCTTCCTCCTCGCCCAATGGATCTTCTCGATTGGTTTCTACCATGTCGACACCAATGCCGGCATTGCATCACCAATTATCGGTCCCTTCTCAACTCATGCCAGCACATTCTCCAGTTACCCCTATGCCTCAACCCGACTTCCAACCTTCCAGGAAACGGTCTTTTGACCCCGCAATTGGCATGCAACCACCAACTAAACGGATCACTCGCTCAATGGCTCCCAAAATATCTATTACCGTGCCGCAGTATTCCGCACACATACCCGCTCACGCTCCGAGGTTGCCTGTCAATAACTACCCTCCCGTTACCAGTCAGCCTCAGCAACAATCGCAGTCATTGCCAATGATGCCATTAAATCAATTGCCTTTCCCCAATGCTGGTGGCCGCGCAATGTCTACAGTTTATTCTCAACCTACCCCCCAGATATCACCTGTTAGCACTGCGCCCATGGCTGTTTCTCCTTATAGTGCACATTCTCGAGCTGTTTCCCCTTTCTCTCAACATCAGACGATCCATCACTCAGCTGCTTCCTCTCCAACCACCCCAGGTTTTGGATCACAGCAATCCCCGACATGGGTACGAAATTCCCCGTACAGGCCTGTCCGCAGAGTTAACACCTTACTGGTTCCGCCTGCACCAATGTCACCAGAAGGGATGGGTGTGTCATGGCAAAGGATGCATTATCAGCCACTGGCCAAGACAAGGACCGAGTATAAAACCGGCGTTGTTCCATATCTTCAAACCGACTGGCCTCCCGTTTGGTCCAGTCCTGCCCCCGACTTTCATGTGTAATTATTCCATCTCTTTTCCTTTTTTATTTATTTATTACTGGTAGTCTTATGCATTGGGCATGGATGAGCCATTATTGGTACTTGTGTATTGCATTTTAAAGTGGATGGGGCGGCTTGCTTTTTTGTTTTATTTTGCGGTTTCTTTTACTTGTTGACACCCAGTACATATACCAGGTTTCCTTTTATGATCCGGATGACATTTCGGAGGAATATTTGTGATGAGAGACAGTTTGGCTTGGATATATGACAAACGTCATTGTCACCAAGCCTGACTATCGATTGGCTCCAGTGTATTATTATTCACTTTTTCTTGCCCTTCAAATCATCGGTAACTTTTATATTTTTACTTTTTTTCCTATTGGGTCTTGATTATTTCTGGAATTGCAAGCATAGGGAGTGGAGTTTATCTTTTTTTTCTGTATTTTTTATTTTTATTTTCAACATTCATTTGTTTTATTTTTTCCGTTCTCCAAGATACACTGCTTTTTCTCTCTTTTCCTTGCATGGATCTCGCAAAAAACCATAACTGTAAGTTAAAGGTGTAGCACGGTACGGTGCGGTATGGTACATGGTTGAAATGGGGGGAGACAAGAAAGAAGGGGAAGGGAAAAAAAAGGCAAACCTTTTCGAACCACATCATTGGTGTTTTTGTTTTTTTTGCAAACAATGATGTGGTTCGTACCAAGCACGCATACATTCTCTCGGGGCTCGTTTTCTGTGACTTGCTAATGTTGGCATCCTCATGATGCCCGTGACTTTTCCCTCATGCACGCACGCACGGTATCGTACGTACGTATGCGTGTGCTGTACCATACCGATATGTGCGTTCTCCAGGACGGGCACAGAGCTGTACAGTACAGTACAGCTACGGTAGACAGTTGCCTGGCCCCAGCCCACTCGCAAAGCCCCTGTAAATCCGTACCCGTAGCGTACTGCGTTCGTACAGTGTATATACCGGGTATATACTCGAATGTAATATCCGATCTATTGTATCGTGACGGCGGTGCTGGTCCCGTCGTGGGGCGCTCTCTCACTACGGTACAGTACTCGCTCAGCCCCGCTGCGGACCGGCCGGGTCGAGTTTTTTACTTACTCATTCACTCGCTATACGCTTGCGCTCGTGTCTAGCTCTTGCGAAGCATAATTACTCGAATAATAGGATATTTTTGTATTGTATTATATATGTGCGTACGTGTCTTGAGCTTCCGGTGTTGTGCGCGGGGGGGCTATATATATATATAATAATATTATTGTAATATCATTAACTTTACATGTATAATGAAAGAGTGGGAGAAAGTTCGCACATACATTCTTTTTTGGAAAGGAGGAGGGTGGTTTGGTTTGGTTCCGGAGATTTGGTTCGTTGGTTGGTGTTGGTTGGGTTTTCGGCGGCGGCTGGAGTAAGGTATCGTAGGCGAGCGAACAAGAAGACAAGGAAGAGGGGAAGGGTGGCGAGTGATGGGCTGTGATTAGATTCTAGGTTTGGGTGCGCGGGGGGGGGGCCGGCAAGTGGCGATTGGGAGGGATGTGGTGGGTGGATGGGTGGGTTAAGGTTGCGTTTTCTTGTCCTTCTATCCTATCCTATCACATCATATCATATCGTACCTGGGAGAGGAGGAGGTTGTGGTTGTTAGGGGGGGTGGGAATGTTTGGCATGGTGGTGGTGGTGGTGGTGGTGGATGTAGGTTGGAGCCCGTTGGTTAGGTCAGGTATCCGTCGAAGGCGTGGGGCAAATTATGTTTCCTTTTTTATATATAATTCTCATGACCAGATCGGATGGGTGGGATATCCCACATATCTACGGTACCCCCCCGTTCTAATGGAACTGGCATCCCGTATTGGTCTCTGTGTTATATCGGTAGTTTAGGTATGGAGTTACCCACCACATTCCTCCTCCCCCGCATGCCCATACCCAGCTCGGTCCATGCATGCCCTCCACGCATGTTCCGTCGATGTGTTCATCTCGTTCTTTCCTTTTTTTATATTTTTTATACCAACTAGCGCACGGTGATCATTAACTAACACATCGATCAAACTGTGTTCCTCGCTCCAACTTGTCGGGGCTTGTGTGGGGCTAGCTTCTGTGTTTGACACGGCGGTGTCCAGTTCCTCGGGTCTGTACCATCTCATGTCGTTTTTTTCTCTCTGGACATTTCGGGTCTGGTGGCTTTTTCTGGACGGGCGTTGGGGGTTAAGGTGTGGTGGTTTTATCACTGAGGTATCGTATCGTACCCAGGATCTTGGACGGGTAGGGACCGTGGGGGGTACGAGTGATGGGTTATGATGTTTTCGAGTCGACTAGCCGTGGTCTGGTGGGCTCCTGAAGCTGGAGGAATGAAGGCGATATTTTTAAAAAATGTAAAAATTTAAACGAGCTCTCCAGCTTTTCTAGAGTAGTTGGGTGGCTAGGTTTGAGCTATCATAGGTATATACGGTACATGCAAACTCTTCCGGTGGACCTGTCATCTACTATTTATTATACAACGAGCAGATGGGCCAGGACCACATATAGCGCCATAGAAGCGCTACCAGCTAATTAGAATACTACCTTGCCTTGCCCCCCCCCCCCGCCTGACCCATCATCATCATCACCCCGAATCTTCCGTCGTTTCGTTTTCTATATCGCTACAAGCACACACACACACACACACCCTACACTATACTTTGAAACCACAACACCCCTTCCTACCCTCCCCCCCCCCCCACTCTGGTTTAATCATTCAACTTTAGACACCTTACCACAGCACATCCACCCCGGATTTACCGGTATACCGATTTCTGCAAGAGTATGCGGTGCCTCACGAAGAAGTGAAAGCACCGGTTTCCGGGCGGGGTATTCTGGTGGGTTGGTTGGTTGTTGGTTGGTTTTTTGCCTTTTTTGTTTTGTTTTGCTTTTTCTCACTTTTTTTTTTACCATGGGCGCTTCTTGATCGCCTGGTGTATGCCAGCTGGACAGAACGGATATCGAGTTGGGGATCATGTAAGGCTAGGAGGTGAATTACCGGTGTGTGTGGGTTTAGGAGGATGGGCTGTTGGTGGTTGCTCTGGGATATGGGATATGGTGGGGGGAAGGGATCGCTGGGTTCGGTCCGCTCGGCCCGTGCGAGTGATGTGTCATGGGGGAGACTGGTGGGTGTTGGGATTCGGCGCGTGGGGGGGGAGGAGGGGCAATAGTTCTGGTGTGTCTTGTGAGGGGTGAGGGGTTTGGATAGACTATCTGGTGTTGGATGTCAAATTCCTGGTGATGGGTGATGCAATCTTAGTCATGCTCGAGTACTCGTGACGAGACTGGGGGATTAGTAATAAGTAATGTGTTGTTACCCTACTTTTGGCGATTTTCCTTTTTGCATACTGTGTCGTGCTCTGTTTGTTGCCCGTACGGTACTCGAGTACAGTTTTTCCTGGGTATGGTCCCGGCCGTCCTATTTGTGCGCGATGCCTCGATCGGTGCAGCAAGGGACGCCTTGACATGAAATTAACTGCGAAAAAATAAAACTCGTGGATATTCGAACCATGGCGGCGGGCGCTTTTATTTTATTTCATTATTCTAGTTTTGTTAGGGTTAAAGGCTTGATTGCACCTTTGAGCCGACATTATGCCAAGGCGTCCCCCGTTGCATCAATCGAGGTGTTATGTATAGACGGCCGGAACTATGCTGCCGGTAATAGTGCCTGTACGGTGAAGACTGTGTTAAGATCACTGGGGCTTGGTAACATGGATTTCTTGATGTCCGAGCTTTACTTGGAAAAATTTTTAGTTAATTTTTTCTGCATCTTGGTGGTGGAATCTAGATTTACTGTTTTTTTTCAAAGATTTTTTTGGATCGCCTTGTCTAAGCTTACTGTACATAGGTTAATATCGGTATTATACCCTTATTCGGATGCTTGGTCGGGGGTCTCCGGTAGGGGGTGGTTGCGGTTGCTATGGTAGGGAGCTTTGCCCCGACCAGCTTTTCATTCTCAATATCCGATAGTTGTACCATAACCAGGCAAATACTTTTCTGTATTGTATGGGGAATCCCGAAAGCATATACCGGTAGGGCTGTGGTCGATGTGATGGTGGCTTTCCGTGCTCGAGTATTGAAATCGAGAACAGAGTTGCGGCTCTGAGATGTAGGAGACAGGGGTCCGCTCAATTCAATCTGGAGTAGTGGCCCCGTTGTAGGAGAAGCTCACCAAAAGGAAGGTACCTCGGACATGAAGGTTCGAGAATTCGGTGAAAGTGGCGAATGTGGCCAGAGAAATGTACAGTATATGTTAATAATTCGTGCTTGCTACTTGAATCATAGATGTTTGTCCCTGGGCTCGGATGATATCCTCCGCGTCCATCTGGATAGAGTGACTAACATATTAGTCATCACGATGAACTCTGCCCAACATCACCGGTCGATTGATCTGCCGAAGCAGCGCTTTGGAAGAGAGAGCACCGGTACGAGTAATCTGGAGAGAAATGAAATGCTTTCCAATTGCTCAGGTTACCCTCGACCAATGGAGCAGCCAACTTGTCACACCTCAGGTGTTCCACCCCTTGAGTACCGCGATCTAGCTCCTCAAGAGGCTTTTCGCCAATGATATCCTGATCGCAATCCGCCGTTGCTGCGGGCTCACAGGGCGAGCCCCTTCAGGACCCTGTGCCGCTCATCTCGCCCCTTGACTAAAATGGTTCCATTACCCGGGCTCTGAGGGGAGAATTTCGTGTATCGTGTGGAACCCGAGGTGCACCAGCACTTGATGACTTGCCATCTCCAATTTTTGTCAGAGAGAGAGAGAGAGCGTGAGAGAGCAGCGAGTTCTTGATTTCGTTTTTTTCTTTCTTTTAGTGGGTCGCTGCTGACTCTTTTTTTCACTCTTTTTTTTCTTGCATTTTCGGACGGGGGCGCTGAGGTCTTATCAGCCAGATTGACAGGTTTGCATTACGCCTCAAAGAAGGCCGCGGCCGTCAAAATAGGTGCAGCAATACCGAAAAGCAATTTTTCTTTCAGACTGTCTGGGCGACTCTGCTTGTTTCTCGGGTGCTCGAAATTAGTAGCCAATAGGCCAGTTCCGAAGGCGCGCGAAGGCCCAGCGGAGGGCACCCTATCATAAGCTAAGCGGATATCTTTTTTTCCCTATTATGATACCATCATTTTCTAGGGCTATGACTCTGTAAGGGTTGGACCGCTGTGCTTGGGAGTTGCTTTCCGTCTGATGTCTGGTTTGGGCCCTGTTCGCATGGTATTATTTTATTTTTTTTCGCCCTCCCCTAAGACTTTTTTTTCCTGCCCTCTTACTTAGTTGAGCCTCTCCACCTCGTCCCTCTTAAACTTAGATAGGCCTTGGATTCGGCCTTTGCGTTCAACACATCAGTCTTCCTTTCCAAGAGCCAAACCAAAAACATCACAGCTATGAATTCTGCGGCCAGATTCCGACCTCTTGCAAATATGCTGGTGGCTCGCAATTCGCGCTTGATTGTCCCTCGTGGGGTCTTTCGACAAGGGCTCAAGCCACAACTAACCCAGTCATTTCGTCGCGGTATAGCTTCTGGCGCTACGATTCCGGGGCCAAAACCGAAGAAGACGAGGTTCCGAATTATTAGGAATGCTTGGAGATTGAGTTTGGGCTTGACGTTTCTGGGAGCTGGATGGTTGGCGTATTCCATTTACGAGACTAGATTTCCCCAGGAGCAAATTGAACCTGATCCAGCAAAGAAGACGCTTGTTATTCTCGGTATGTTTTCTACTCGAGTAACCACAACTACGGTTTTCGAGAAAAGTGCGGAGCACTGATTTTTACTGTTTTACTTGTTAGGTTCTGGATGGGGCAGTGTGGCACTGCTCAAGAAATTGGACACGGAAAACTATAATGTTGTAGTTATTTCTCCAAGAAACTTCTTTCTGTTTACCCCTCTACTTCCCAGTTGTCCTACTGGAACCGTCGAGCATCGAAGCATCATGGAGCCTCTTCGTCACATTATCCGACACAAGAAGGCTTCAGTGAAATTCTACGAAGCCGAGGCGACGAAAATTGACCACGAACGTCGCGTTGTTGTTATCAACGATCTTTCCGATGTGAAGGGTGATGTGCATCAGACGGAGGTTCCTTTCGACTACCTTGTGGTAGGGGTTGGCGCAGAGAATGCTACTTTTGGTAAGTGGTAGCAAAGCTGTTATTTAGCCAATTACCAGTGCCTTACTAACAAGCCGCTATAGGAATACCGGGCGTTCGCGAGCACGCATGTTTCTTGAAGGAGATCAACGATGCCCATAAAATCCGGAAGACTGTCATGGATTGTATCGAGACCGCAATGTTCAAAAACCAGACACAGGAGGAGAAGGAGCGCCTTCTTCACATGGTAAGTTTTTTTTTTTTGAAAAGCGTACGATGGCGTGTCTATTTTTTAGGGTTCTGTGCGGGGCTAACTGTCGATGTTGCCTAGGTTGTTGTTGGAGGTGGACCTACCGGTGTTGAGTTTGCGGCAGAGCTGCAAGATTTCTTCGAGGATGACTTGAAGAAGTGGATTCCGGATATTGCCGATGATTTCCATGTTACCCTCGTCGAGGCGCTTCCGAATGTGAGAACCGTGTGGCAAGGCTTTTCGGCATGTGAACCTTGTATCTAATAGGCTGCTTTCTAGGTTCTACCCATGTTTAGCAAGACTCTCATCGAGTACACCGAAAAAACCTTCAAGGACGAAAAGATCTCGGTTCGCACTAAGACAATGGTCAAGAATGTTACTAACAAGCATATTGAAGCCGAGGTTACCTACCCCGACGGGAGAAGGGAACTGCAAAAGATTCCCTATGGCTGTCTTGTTTGGGCCACGGGAAATGCTGTGAGACAAGTCGTCCGTGATTTCATGTCGCAGCTCCCGCAGCAAAAGAACTCTCGCAGGGGTCTAGCGGTTAATGAGTATCTTGTTGTCGATGGCACCGATGGTATCTGGGCGCTTGGCGACTGCAGTGCTACCAAGTATGCTCCGACTGCTCAGGTGGCATCACAGCAGGGCGCGTTTCTGGCACGCTTGTTCAACTCTATGGCCCGGACACAAGCCCTAGAAATCGAGCTGAATCGCCTCGAAGAGCTCTCTGCCCAGACAAAAGTCCAGGAGGATCGTGAGTCACTCGAGAAGGAGATCCAGAAGAAGGGCAAGGCAATCAGAAGGGTCAAGCAACTGTCGCCTTTCGAATACAGCCATCAGGGATCCTTGGCCTACATCGGGATGGAGCGCGCGGTTGCTGATATCACCTGGTTCAACGGAAACGTACGTATTCTAATCGTTTACCTAGTAATCATTTATTGCACCCATACTGACCGCCTCATCTAGTTAGCTTCTGGTGGATCATTGACCTACCTCTTTTGGAGGTCTGCTTATTTGTCGATGTGCTTTTCTAGTACGCATCACCCGCTCCACGTGTCGGTGTTATTTGAAGAACTGTCTAACATTCTAACCCTACACAGCCCGTAACAGAGTACTGGTACTTATGGATTGGATAAAAGTCAAGGTTTTTGGCCGTGATGTTTCCAGGTAGCTATCCTGATGTCCTCCCACGGGCTCTTATTCGCGGGGTCACTGCTCTGCTGAAAAAAAAGCAATAATAAGAGCGATGACCCCGGGAATAGGATCTCCTAACTTAGCTTTAGTAGTTTGTTCTAATGCCTCCTTGGAAATCAGGGAATAACTCTCCTCAACCCGGCAAATGAAAACGATGGAACCTAATTTAACTGAACCTTTTCCTTGCTTCCTTTTCCTTTTTTCTTCATGGATAGACATTGCATCCTATTAGAACCGGATCTCCTTCCTTTCCTCTCCCTCGAGCTCCACTCTCCTAAAAGAATTATCCCCCCCCTTCCTCCCCCCAATTCCCTTGACCCTTTTTTCTCCACACCATTTCCCCTCAGTCCCCCGCTTTCACGTGAACTTAGAGAAGGACTACGTTTTTGCTTTTCTCCCTTTCCTTGTTTGTTTGTCAACGGGGTTCCGTATATAGGTATTCTGGCGGGTTTTCCGTCATAGATATATTAAGTTGGAGGGGGAGCGAACGGACTTGCACACATGGCATTTTCATTTTCATTTCTTCCCCTTCTGTGTAGACCTGTACTCTATTAATAATTTCCTTTTTTATCGTATCATACAAAGTTCAATGGGACAAAGACGGTTTCGCATGGGTAAATTCTATCATTATATTATATTTTTGTGACATTCGTTCTGGATACCATATTATAGTATCATACCGGTAAAGCGGAAGAGGGATCGTCACAAATGGTCACTCGAGAAACTCAATTCGAAGCTTGGATTAACCGCTTCGGAAGGTTGCTGTTTGAAAATAATATTTATTCCCCGCGTGCCCAGACTGTATAAGAAAAACACATAGTAACAATAGTCTAAGCCCTTTTCGCGACCTACTTTATCCCAAGTTCGCTTTCCCCGGAAACGGGAAAACAAAACCAAAAAAAAAACAAACCAAAAACATTTTTTATGTATCATAAACGAGCACAACAACCCATGCAGTCGAGATAAAGTTTGGCGTGCCAAGGCATTAATCAAATCAATCCACAAACCACCAACCACACCACCCACCCCCATCCATCCATTCACAAACAAAAACTTCCCCAATCATCACCACCACCACCACAACTACAACAACAACTACAACAACAGCACACAAACCACAACAATTCCCCCCAATGTCAAAATTCTACTTCGACTCCTCCTCCCCGACCCCCTCCCCACCCCCCCCCCCCCCCACCACCACCACCTCCACCCACCGCAACGCAGCAACACACGACTCCGACCCCTACTCCTACTCCTACTCCTATCCCGACCCCGACTCGGACGACGACGACGATGACAACCCCTCCACCCTCCCCTTCCCAACCCCCCTCTCCCGCAGCGCCTTCTCAAACCTAGAGGCACCCTTCAGTCCCACCGAGTTCCTCGCGTCGCTCCGCAACCGGCACCAAACGCTGGAGGACCTGCGCGCGGAGCTGCGCGCGCGCAGCAAGGACCTGGAGCGGGAGCTGGTGGAACTGGTCAACCGGGATTACGCGGACTTTGTCGGGCTGGGGGCTAGTCTTCGGGGCGGGGATGGGCGGGTGGTGGATTTGAGGATGGGCTTGTTGGGCTTTCGGGGGGAGGTGGCGGGCGTGGTGGGGGTTGTGGAGGGGGTTAGGAGGGAGGTGGAGGTGCTGGTTAGGAGGAAGGCGGGGGTTGGGGGTCAGAGGGTATGTTTTGATGATTTCTTCTTCTGGTTTTTGTGTGTGTGTGTGTGATGTGATGTGTGTGATGTGGGGGGGAGGAGGGGAAGGAAGGAAGGGGGCTAATTGATTGATTTGCGAGTGAGTGAGTGGGGGGGTGGAATTAGATGTTGGTTAAGAATCTTTTGACGTTGTCTTATCGGCTGGACGAGTTATCGGCGTTGTTACTTATTCATCCTTACTCTGGATCTGATGCTACTGCTACTACGACTACTGCCCCCGCTGTATCCATCCCGGACTTTGACCAGGAGGAAGGAGGAGCACTAAGCGCCGGAGAATCGTCAACCCCCAGCATCCCCCGCCTGTCCAGGATTCTACTGGGCTACTTGTTCGTCACGAGAAACCTACTCCCAAAGTTACCGCCGCAACACCCGTTCGTCAAGATGCAGATTCCGAGGATCGAAGCGGTGCGCAAGACGCTGTTGTTGGACTTGGATAGCGCGCTGAAGGAGGCGAGGTTGGGTAAGGACTCGGAGAAGGTTCTCGTGTTGCTCGGGTTTTACGCGGATTTGGATGCAGAGGCGGAGGGTGTTCGTGCGCTAAAGGAGGGGGGGAAGGTGGGGAAGTGATGGTGATGGTGGGGAGCGCCCTGGGGTTTATTCGGGTTTAATTAGGAGTGAAAGGGATTGATTGATTGATGCTGGGGCATTTGGTATATAAAAAAAAGTTTTATGATGACCGTAATGTCGGTGCGGCGTTGGTTATCGTACCTGGTAATTAGAGGCGATGCATACTTAGGATAGGAAAGCCGTTGATGGGGCTCGAGGAATCAGTGGCGGTGCTCTGCTTAACATCATGGAACAGCATACTCTTCTTCCTTTCTTTTTTCTCCTCTTTACCCAATAATACCGTATTCATAGCATATAATAATGATAGAAACGGAAGAATAGTTATCCGGTGGATCCGGGCACCGGGCCAACACCCCTTGCCCCTCTTACAGTCCCCCCTTATCAAAGACCCACCTACTATAGCCAAGACCAGCTGCACTTCGGGTCCTTATCACGGAATATCACTCACGCCCGGGCCACCTATTGGGACGGCACTGGTTCTCTGGGGGGGGGGAGTGCGCAAGGCTGAGACCTTGTCATTGACCTTCAGCCTATAATCGCGCAACGCCAGGAACTGTGTCACGTCCTATATGCTATCACGGCTATGGCCTGACTCGCCCAGTACAAGTAGCTGGTGCGTAATAATGTGATACACTCATGCGATAGCCACTAGACCTTGAACGCTCGGGATAGAACCAAGGGGTCATGGGGGCATTATTGGCTTTCTGTGCCATGGGTTGTTGGTGGGGGGGGGAGAGATCCGCGATCGGAAATCCGGACAGAGGGGTGGGCACGGACAGGTCTGAGGTATTACTTTGGTTTGTGTTATGTGTGGGGGGGAAGGCTGCATGGAATTCTTAGTGGTGCTTTGGGGTTCATTTTTGCACTGTGGTGAACGAAACTATGGGTGTTTGGGGTGTGATATTGGTTTCTAGCGTAGTCGTGAGGATTGTCAGACCTGAGGAAACGGCTCCCAAAAACCCCCATCACCGGAAACGGCAGAGGTGGGAGGGGTTTCGGTAAAACTTACGACAGCAGGGCGAAGTGATATAGTAACCCACCACGAGTACCGCTATCGGCATTCAGCAGGTCTTCCTTACCTCCCCTGTTGTCACGATTGTGCATGTCTTATACGGCACTCGCACCATGTAGTGCCGTGCAGCGGTGGACTGAGTCAGCAAAACTAGCCCCCGATCTTGCAAGGTAAGTGATTTGGCGTGGAAGAAAGTTTGAGAAACCTAGCGAGAGTTTAAGTTGGCAATATGCTTTTTTTTTGACAAAACCCCTGACCATCTGAAATAGCTATATCACATTAACGATATGTGTATGCCCCCGGTATTTCTCCGGATGACGGCGCAAGACAGTGGTATACATAATCGGTACGGTTTTGAGAGGCATCTCTGTTCCGCGAGAGGGACGGAAAAGTGAGTGGGTCGTACCCACTAATACTCATGTATGATAAGTTAGCCCGGCATGTACTGTAGGTACGATACTTGCACAAGTGTCTTACAGGAAGAATCATTTCCACCACCAGCCCGACAAACAAGCTTATCCTAGCCTACACAGGGAACCCAACCGCTAGGGGATAGCATACCTATGTAAGTGCGTTCGTGCCATGGTAGCTTGGCCTCCTTTCTGCAAAGGTTGTGGAGAAGGTTTGGCAGGGTGCGGACAAGCGGCCAATATAACACAAACATCGCTCAAGTTGGGGTAAGAACAGGAAGACTGCGAGCAAGGATGGAAATAGGGAAAGAGGAGGGGAAACCTGATTTTGGTTTTGACGATCAGCAGGAAGACAAGATTCCCGCGCTACCACCGATCCCCATCACTTATTCCACGGAGGGAGAATGGAGAGCGGAGAGAAGGAGGGGCGAAGATGTCTCACCCTCTAGTCCGGGAATATGTTCCTGGAGTTAGATTACCCTCTCGGTACCTCTGGTTACCACCATAATTATCCGAAGGCCGCCGTAAACGCTATGCAGTACGAGTACTTCCAAAAAGTGAGGGGGAGACCACCTGCGGTACAGCCATCAAGAACTGTTACAAGGAAATTGTGGTGTACCAGTCAGTGTGGTGATTCGATAGTATTTTTCTGGGGGGTGAGTATTTATGAAGAGAACAGGGGGGTCGAGAAAAAAGAATATTCCGCTGTGCTCTTCCTCAACCTCTCTAGAAACCAATCGAACATAGACCAGTAGATACCGCAACCCTTCGACGTCAACCGCGCATAATTCCCTTGTATGTTCTTCAGTCTATCCAGGGATTCTTAGAATTTTTTTAATGGTGTCTCGAAGGGATTTGAGAGCCGGCCCCGGAGACTGCAGCCCTTGTAAACGGAGAAAAAGAAAGCGTGGGAGTCCGCCCTTCGAGAAACTCGGACGAACTGCTAAGGAAGACACTCTGAATATAGAGGGGGGGGCCTAGGTGTGACCATGTGATGAATATGGAGAAGGAGGTATTTCCCGTACATGGAGGGTTCGCGAGTCATTACCAATTCAGGACTTGCCGATTGAGGAGAGAATGTGTCCCGGTTATTCATTGCATGCCTCGAAGAAGCAAAAAAAAAGAGGCCAGGAAGGATGGCACTATCCACGCATCGCAGATTTGAGGAATCACAAAATTAAGCACAAAGGGATTGAAGGAAAAAGATAGAAGGCCAAATATAGCCCATAGTTCCAAACGCCGATGTTTTTCCCAGCCAGAGGCCATGATGAAATAGAGAGTCAATTCTAAGAATGAGAGGACTTAATGAAGAGAGAGGAGACTTGTAGAAATGAAATTGTTTCCCCATAGGAACCCACGCCGTTGGACCCACATCTACTCCTAACCCGCCCTTTCATCAATACCTCCCTATCGACTGCGTCCCGAAGCTCCGAATAAACGAGAATGCTATACCATTCATGTAAAGCATAGCGGGGTGTAATGGCTAGTGCGGGTCTCTGCACTCTTGGCATGATCCGGGGATTGTCACAAACTCGTCGTGGGGGGCTTGTTGGCAGCTATTGCCAACCACAGATTCTTTATCAGCGTAGTGTCTTCTGCGTTCCCGGCAATCCTCGTAGACGAAATACGTGACGATTGATGAGCACATGGTTGATGAGTGTGCTTAGAGAGGTATGATCTTTGTGTCTTCTAAGAAAATGGTCGGATTAGAACTATGTAGATATCAAATTACCTGGGTAGATGTCGTTCAAGCAAAAGTGAAGTACCTATCAGCCTTGTTCTAAGTCTTGTTTCCAGCCGTCTCTTGGAATTGACGATGCTTTGTGGGCGAGTAGCAATGGTAAGAGGGTGAGCATTAGATTTGCTACAAGAAGCTCTCCTTTTATAATCACTTGATATCGTACAATAAGGTGGGTAGGGAGATTGGGCTGATGCCCATGCTCACGCCCATGATACAGTCATTGAGACATGAACTGCCGGATGGCATCATGTTTGATATCGAGCTGAAAGTTTGAAGAGAGCCTTGCTCCTTGGGGACTTAAGCTCGATATCAGCTCCAGGATTGGTGGGAGAGCTCACCCCGAAACCTGAAGACATAAGATGGAAACCTCAGTGCATGGACTAGCTCATCCTTCCTTCCTTCCTTGAGTATTAGGGCTTAATACACTTAGGGGCAGGCTTAGAATGCAAGTCGATAGGACAGAGCTCGTACATCCCAAAAACGGGACCAAGTTTTAATCACCGGCTCTGTTTGGCCATTCCACTGGACCACACTGCCATCTGACAGACAGACAGAGGCCAGACCCACAATGGAGAAAGCTGGCTTTACGACGGCAGATCGATATGGGGGAGTGAGTATGACCCTCACCCACTAGGCCAAATCATAAATGACAGTCTTGGTTGCGGTTTGTGGCCCCTCTCAGCGGCTCCGGGAAGATGGTCCAGAAGAAAGAAAACAGGTCCCAGATCCACCCACGCATTGTATAAAGAGGGAGAAATGAAATGTGATCCTACCGTCTGCAGGACCGTTGGACTGGTTGCTGCGGGAGGTGGAAAAATGAGCACCAAAGCCCCAATCGCTACTCAGTGTGGGGACACAGCCAAGTCTGAGAAGCTGACGGAGGGACGTTCTAGCTTTCGGAGACATCTCCATGAGGCTGCGAGAAAAGACATTCATGGGGCTTTTCTGTTACATAAAGAAACGAGGTTATGGCCAGAAACCCTCTCACCCCTTCGATCTACTCAGGCCTTTGGAAGAAGATCCCCCGGTTAAAAGTGATCGGAAATTGACTTGGGACATTCTGTAAACACCGTATTTTCCTCTTGTTGTGCCTTGTTTCTCTGTTTGCCTACCTCTTCCCCAGGCCTCGACAGTCTGTTCCTGGTCCTGACAGGCAAGCAGGCTAATTATCGGACGGGTGCCCAAGCCAGCTGGCTTTGTGGGTGATATGCTTTCCGAGACCCAATCCCGGGTGCTCACGTTTTTGATAGCTGCGGATAAAACCTGCAGCTGGAGATAAGGGGGGGGGCCGGATGGCATTGCCGCTCAGGAGCAGGTGCAAAGCAGCCGACATCGAGACAACCCGATGAGCCTAGAAGCACGATGTATGCGAATATAAAGATGACTCTGATGAGTGAAGAGACGAATGATGTTCGATGAACACAATGTGGTGCACCACCGGCATGGCATGCACACAATATTTTGGGGGATGCATGGAAGGAGGTGTAAGAGGGGTAACACAAACAGGTTCCAGAAGAAGAAGAAGACATTTTTTTAGGGTCTGGGCTGAAATGTACTGTTGCCCAGGTTATCAAGATGGAATCAATACCCGAATACAAAGAAAGTGCACAAAAAGAAAAGAAGAGGGTAAGGACGGGCTATGAGGGAAAAGGGAACACAATGGAGTGAACACAATGAGCACAAGGCACAAGCCAACAATCCAGAGGCTGGGAGTAATTGGTGTGTGGCTAGGGAACAGAAACAGGACCAGCCAGTAAAAGTGGGCGCTTACTCGATTTTAAGTGGCTGGCCCTGCAAGGGGCCAAAAAGATTCCAGTCACCACGGCAACCATTTCGCCCTTGCGGTCCAACCCCCTAACTTCTCCGCGAGTAGAAATCCAACAAGCGAGGGATACCGCAGCAAGAGCCGTGACCGAATATACGGGAGCCGATACCTGGTTGAACGGGAGTAAGAATAGAGAGAGAGGGAGAGGGAGAAAGAGAGGGAAGGAGAGGGAGGGAGAGAAACCCCACGATAACCACCGCTTCCAACTTTTTCCCCTCAGATCATACTTATACCGTCGCTTCCCCTCTCTTCAGCCTGCTTTTGTTGCTTTTCTTGCGCCTGCCAATTTCATCGCGAACTTGCCTTACCTTGGCACAGGCTGCACAAACTTGCCTAGCTGAGCGGCCCCCTGACCTTGTTCCTTCCTCTTTCTCCCCTTCCCACACTCCTCTGTCACCCGCTCCTTGGACTCTCACCGCCAACTGTCCCCTCCTCTCCTCCCTCCCTCCCTCCCTCCCTCCTCCTCCTCCTCCTCCTCCTCCTCTCGACCCTTGCGACGGCGACGAAGAGCAGCAATCATGTCTTTCGGAAGCTTTCAGTCGATATGCGAGACTGCGAGTATACCGCTGTGCTCGCTAGTGGGACCCTACGGCTCGTCCAGGGCGATGGGACCGGGCATAGAGGCGCTGTGCTATTCACGGAGCATAGAATGGGCAAACACAATCATTTTCCAGCTTGCTAATGACTTTGTTCATATCCTCGCGCTGGTTATGTGTTCGATAATGGTTCTTCACGTACGGTCGAAATTCACCGCCGTTGGTTTGTGATTCCTTTTCCTCTTGCCCCCTGCATCCCCATGATCTGCGCCCCCCTTTTGGAGGTTATTTTTATCTGCTACGGTGAAGGAAGATTGAGGCTAATATCGATTGACCATCACGATTTAGGTCGGAAGGAGATCACTTCATTCTTTTACTTGTTTATGCTTCTCACCGTCATTTCCCTCTGCCTTGATTCCGGCGTCGTCCCCATTGGTTCGGCTCCGTATGCATACTTCGTCGCTGTCCAGGCCGGCTTAACTTCTGCTTTATGCACATGTCTCCTTATCAACGGTTTCATCGGGTTTCAAGTTTACGAAGATGGTACACCGCTGTCGGTATGGCTCTTGCGACTCTCAACAATAGCGATGTTTGTCGTGACCGGAGGCGTCGCAATCTGCACATTCCAAAGCTGGATCGGACTGAGCCCCACCAAGACCATGGCGCTCTTTATCGTCCTCTATGTTGTCAATGCTCTTTTCCTGTTTGTTTATGTCGCCTGCCAGGTCATTTTGGTTATGGGGACCCTGGAGGATAGGTGGCCGTTGGGCGACATCGTCTTTGGCGTTTTCTTCTTCGTCGTCGGACAGGTACTTTTATACGCTTTCGGTGATAAGCTCTGCGACAAAGTTTATCACTACCTTGATGGATTATTCTTCTCTTCTATTTGTAACCTTCTTGGCGTTATGATGGTCTACAAGGTACGGCTTCAAATACCCGATCATTTCTGCCAAAAACTGACGAGAAAACAGTACTGGGACTCTATCACAAAAGAAGATCTTGAATTCTCCGTTGGCACAAAGACCAACGTGTGGGAAGTCAAAGAGTTAATCCCAGAGGAAGCCCATACAACAATTTATGAACATACCGGCCCCACCAGTGATTACGCAACAAGCACATATCACAGCTCGGGCGGGAATCGTGTGAGTCAGGGATACGGTGGGTTCCCTGAGCGATACTAGCTCTACCTCTTTCCTTGAAAATCTTGGGTTCTTTGTCTTTTTTTCCTTCCAGTTTGCACCAGGGGCGTAAAAGGCGTATAGATTGGTTTTCTTCTTTTTCTATTTACCTTTTATTTATTTATACTTCTTTGAGGGCTTTGGCTGCTATCGTACTTTACATAACCCTTTTTTCTCTCTTTCCCTCTTCTCAATTTTGGGGGGCTGTTTTTATTTTACCGAAGATACGAAAGACAGGCAGACGGAAGCGCAAACGTAATATACCACTTGGCGGTTTTAGATGTAGGATGTTTTCTATTTTCTTGGTGATTTTTCAGCTTCTCTTTTTTTTTTTTGCTTCTTCCTATCATTGCCTCCACCTCAGACAAAGTTGGAGGGAGTCGTTATATACCCTATCACACTTACTTATTTACGTTGGTATCATACGGTGCCTACCACACCCACTGTATCCTACCCCTAGCATTTTTCTTTATTTCCCCCTCTTCCCCTCTTCCCCTTGCCTAGCTACCCAGGCACCATACCGGAGCCGAGCCGGCACCAAAAGTCAACATCATTACACACCTTCCCTTTCCCCTTCCCTTCCCTCCCTCCCCTCCACTAGCCCTATCGGTTAATCCGGATTTACTTTTCCACTCGACATGAGTTATCCTGTAATCCATGCGCTGTACTCATAAACTTGTGGGAATATGCACTATACTATAGCACCCGTACAGTACCAATCTTTCCGTTTCGTGTTGGCGCAGTTTTACCATTTTCATTCCTCAAAGTAGTGTTGATTAATATCAGGGTGGCCATGTAACTTGGGATTGTTTATAGTAATGGGCGGAGGATATTATAATTTATTGTACTGTACTGGTAGTGTATGCACGAGCGATCACTCGGTTGTGGCAGTGCTGGTGTGTGGGGTCATACGGAGTCGGATTAATAAATATGATATGGTCGTTGATAGGACGGGGCGACTTATTGCTCGAGTTGGCTACTGTGGGTGGGTATTTATAGCTTGGTGTACGTACTCCGCTATGTATGGCGTTTTTGGCTGTGTATTGATGAGAAGATGATGGGTTGTTTCGTGTTTGGCGGTAGTCGGGATCGTGATGCTTTGGGCTGTCGGTCTTTCTGTATCACGGTATGGTATCTGGTTAAAACTGGAGATGGCGCTAGGGTGGCAGTCAGATGCAGTGGAGGGCTGTGGCCCAATAGAATTAAAGCGCTTCGGAAAACTCTTCCCCTTGAAAAAAAATAGAAACTTTGGTATGGCAGATTGTGGTCAAAATCTGGCTCGAGGGAGGGCAACTTTCTTTCTAGCAAACCTCGCTCGCCTATTGATCTGCACTTATTTGACTGCCCTAGCGCCGTTTCTGGTTTAGATAATGTGAATGTGTATAATACCGTGAATGCTCTGTTCTGGGTTATTATGTGGTGCGAGGGTGGAGTGGCATGCTATCACATTGTACTCGAGTAGTGCTGTTTCATAGCGTATGCTATGCGTCTAAACTGTGATACCTTCACTTTCACAAAGCGGGGTTCGGGGGGCTGCAAATTTTCAAGGAAAAATTCCGCTGCACAGCCAGCGCCCAATGGATAGGTAGATTACTGAATACACCAAGAACCAGCATGAGACGAGGGAATATCGAAAGAGGAACGAGAGGATGAAGGAGAGAGCAAATAAAAGTATGATAAGGCGGAAAAAGAAACCTCGAAAGTGTAATTTGAAAAACATCACCATCCAATAGATATCGTCCTCCTTGGGAGGTAAAAGGAAGAGAAAAAAAAGCCCCGCCCAACTCAGGCTTAGCCAAGATATCGTCGTCAATTTTTCTTTTTCTGCATTGTCGTTCTTGTGCAACCTAGGGAAGAAGAAAGCAGAAGGCTTAATGCTTCTTCTTGCCTAACACGTTCGCGATAAGGGCACCCTATATTTTCATTAGCCTTCACTCGTACTTATAAAGCGAGCACTTAAGAAGGAATTAACTCACGCCGACAGCACCCCCAAGTTTGCCAACTCCAAGCTTACTACCGATGAAAGCTCCCGCGGTCCCTCCAACAAGGGTGCTTCCGAGTCCCCTCTCCCCGTTCGGCCCCGGCGCCCCTTGCCCTCCGCTTCCGTCGGCATAGGCTCCAGGCCCCGCATACTGCCCTCCATATTGGCCACCGTGTGGATCCGCCCCTGGGCCATACCCAGGCTGCTGAGTATGATATTCTGCTCCGGCACCCCCATGCCCGGCCGGCCCCTGTCCATACTGGCCTGCAGCACCACGGTCTTGCTGCTGCTGGTGGTAATCCGTTGCTCCGGGTTGCTGTGACGGGTAGTAACCACCCTGCTGGTGTTGGGGTGAAGGGGTTTGATATGGTGATTGTGGGTAGCCTTGATTCGGAGCGCCGTATGGCGAGGGTGAACTATAGGCACCCGGGGGCGGGGAGGGATAGGGTTGCTGTTGACCCGGGTACGGGGGTTGTTGCTGCTGGGCGTAGGGATCTTGTGGGTAGTAGCCATTTGGGGCGGGTGCTTGTTGACCTTGCGGAGCACCGCCAGGGGCAAAACCACCGTGCGGCTGCTGCTGCTGCTGTTGCTGTTGAGGTGAGTAGGGGCCCTGCTGTGGGTAGGCAGGGGGTTGAGGGGAACCGTAGTAGTCGTTTCCAGACATTATCAAAAGTTTACCGTGGAAAGATTGTTTTATTTGATGGGGAACGAGGGACAGGAGTTTATAGTTCTTGAGGGGAGGGCTTTGTTTGACGATAGGGAAGCACGGAAAGTGCGGGGTAATTGCCCGAACAAACAAATGGTTGAGAAGGGAAAAAGAAAAAGCTGGGTGGAGTGATCGAGGTTTTGTGCCGGAGGGAGAAAATAAGTGAGGAGGAAGAAGAGGAAGAAGAAGAGGAGGCCGAGAAAGATATATAAGCCAAACCCCCCTCGAGTAATCGGCAGGAGCAAACAACAGAGGCAAATCAGCGTAAAGTGGGAGAGGGGAAAGATGTGGGAGGCGGAGCTCAAACTCAAATACTGAGTATTGGTAATACGAAAAATGCCGAGAAGCTGAGTGGGCATGCAGGGAGGGAGGGCAGGTGGTCCCGCTGGGGTGGCGATATTATGAGCCACGGAACACACGAGTGGCTCCTATACCACACCAGGTATGATACTGTATAATATTATAATATATATCAGGTCAGATAATGCGTGCTCACCAGAACTGCAACTCCCAGAGGACGAACAGCATCACAGGCTATTTCTTAAAAGGCCTAAAAGTTCATAGGGTACGGCAGTGAGGTTGCAACTACCGGCAATTGCACTTCCCACTTCCCACTCATTCTTCCTCTTCCTCTCCTTCTCCTCCCTTTTTCCGGCGGCTATCTGAGCCGGAAGACCAGCGATACCGGAGGGGAGGGGCTGCTGGTGTGCGGCACGGCAGCTCGAGTATATACTGGTGTGGATTAGCTTCCTACAAATATTATCAATTCCCACGAGTACGGTACTGTACGTGCCGTTACTCGCCCAGACAAGAACTACCCGAAACACTTCGGAGGGAAAACGGAGATATTTTCGGGATATTTCGTCTTTCTTCAGCATGGCGTCTACACACCCCCTATCTTCGGGTACTTTCTTGCGTGTAACGAGTACTATGCAGTCCGGGGGGGTTTTCCAGGTTTGATAAAGTATGGTATGATACCTGTATTATATGGCATTGATACAATTGACTTGGGGTTTGAGCGCACGACCATGGATATTCAAGGTTGAAAGAGTGTATTATGATATCGTATCGTATATTGGAATGGTCTGTGTGGGCCAAACTTTACGTGAAACAGCAAAGTAAGCTCCCTCGTTTTCTTCTCCTCTCACTTTCATGTTGAGATGGGGTAACAAGGTAAGTAACATACAGTAAAAGCATCCACACACCGGTATGTTATCTTTGCCCAAGACTAGAGGACTCTAACCTACTGGTTAATGCCATAAAGCAACCTACTACAACTCCCCGCGCTCGCCCGCTACCCAGAGTGATCCTGATATCATATCGGCACTGCTATCTCAACTTGGTGCAGTTTACTGCAATGGGGCCATAGCATAGTGCCTACATAGAACACCAGTAACCCCAATCGACAACCACATATACCATATCCTTCTTATGTGGTATCATAAGCAAGCACCAAACTACTGCCACTCCGAGATCTATAATACCGTACGTGCTCAAGTGCATAAACTGCATACTATACCGCACGATAGTAACTTTTGGCCGTATCTAGCGCCCCACCCTCGGATTTACATAATTCCCTATTGTTTTTGCATATGGTAAACCCTCGATACTGCTCAATAAAGAGCTTGACATCGAGCTCCCCCTTGTTCTATCACAGCTTGGGGTAAAGCCAGGCATCTGCCCAATACTGCGGAGACTTAGGCTACGGTATCTGATTCCTGGCACTGAGCGTAGATAGCTGCCTGCCTGCCGGACGTCTACAAGTGAATCCTATGACATCGTGAAGGGTATTAACGCAAGTGCTTGATGCTGGCTTTACCCCACAAGTATTTCGGGATGGTAGGGCATACCCGTACGATAAAGTGTAGTATGATAGCAGTAAAACCGGCCTGCCGGTATCACCAAAAGTCCCCAGCGTAAGCTATTGTGGAACAAATTGCTTAATTACGATTTACGCTAGGTTTGCTGTGCTTCTACGTCACACATCGAATCACAGAGGAAAAGCGAAAACCTTAGCTAGACCCCACCAATGCCATTCCCAACGGACTACCGCCCACGGGAGTTACCGGTACAGGTGATACCCCCAAAGCAACACGAGGAGAGAAGCAAGTAAGAGGACCCTCCTCCCATCATTTTTAACCCTCTCGAGCAGTCTGCGTTCTCGGAGGGCGGTGCGACCTCCCCGTATCTTCCCTAGCTGGACTCAATCAATCAGCCTCCCCTAATGCTAGTGCCCCTAGAAGCTATGAATGTCTAATTGGGGGGAAGAGCGGGAGGCCCCGAAGGCCACTCCTGACAAACCCTCCTCGAGACATACCTCCCCTCGCCGAAAAGCTGGTGCCGGTTACTCCTCTAATACCGCGGTGCCCCCGCTCTCTACCGCCACTGCCGAGAGCCCCTGGGTCAAACTCCCGGTCGGGGGGGTCTGGGATTTGGGGGGGGTCATCATTCACCTCCGACATGCTGGCTTCGGGAACCCCATCGTCCTCCTGAGCACGGTCCTCATCCAACCCAAGCACCAAGGCGCCAGAATGCCATCCAGCAGCCGCAATATTAAAGGCGTAATACTTTGTTTTATCCTCGCCTTCACTACTCTCTGCATCTGATATTTAGCGTTAGTAGGAGTTACATCGCGCAGAAAGAAAGTCATACCTTCCCCTGGAGGCCGGAAAGAAACCACCTCAGGTTTAGCAACCTCCAAGTTATCGTGCCTGAGCCCTCCCTCGCCCATCCCCAGCAACCGATCCCCAAGACCCAAGCAGCCGCACATCTGGCTCTCGGTGCCCCACGAGAGAACTTTCCCATCGTCTGTGAGCGCTAGCCCATGATAATCCCCAAACGCTATATCAACGATTTTGTAGCCAGCAAAATCAAGTCCCCCAATGGGTTCCACTCCTTCAGCTTTGCCTTCAACGTTATTGCGCACAATATCGACGTCTCCCACACGTACTACGCCCTCTTTATTCAGCACCGCAAATCTGCGAAAATTCCCCGAGATACGATTCACAGGCGACTGCCCTTCGGGTGAGGAGAAATGCACAAGCTCAACAGGTGCCGTTTGATCGAATCCAAGCACTGCGAAGACCTTTCCAGTGGTAGTAAAGAAAACCAAGTATCCCTCTCCTAGAACAAAGTCCACAACCTGCCCAATACTCTCATGCTTTTGGACTTCTGCCCAAGCCTCGGCTGAAATACCCTTTGGAGGCTTGTCTAGGTAGTTTGTGCCATTTATGATTCCTACACCAGGCGTGTAGGGCCCTGGATCAGACCCACGGATGTCTGTAGGTCTCCAGACCACAATCCCAATGCCAGATATCAGTGCTGCACAGCGGTCCCACCCTCCAACAACCCTCTTGACCCACCCGATATCTTCTGCAACTTTGCTAATCTTATCGGGTGTCAGACACCCAGGGTCGGAATCATTGGCCGTAACAGAAAAGTTTACACGCTGTGCTCCTCGTGACTTAAGTACGCAAGTGTATACTCGCCCTTTGTTAGACAGTGCGATGAGATGGCCACGCCCAGAAGAGAGTTGGGAGATTGGCTCAGGGAATTTGATCTCGGTAGCGGAGTCCTCCTCCCTGCTCAGACAGCCAGAGATATAGACATGTCCATCCGAAGTAAGGAAGCTCGTGCTCCAGCCTCTATTGTCCAAGTTTAGCATCGCTATCCTCACATTTATTTAATAAGGGATGGAGAAATACTCACCCAGCAACTATGTCCACCACAAACCTGTCCCGTAACCCCAATATCTCGAATGGCATAGCTACCGAATGTAGGGACCGCCTGTAATGGTTCGGTGGCGGCCGATCATGTCCAAGTTTTCCATCGGTATCCTGACCCCAAGTGTACACGTGGGCCTTAGCCATACCCTGAAAGAGACATCGCCAAGGGACCTTGTTGATAAGGCTATCGACATGAGGTGTCTTGAAGACCCTTTGGGCCTCGCGTTTCCAGTAGCCGGTCTCTTCGTTATACAGGGTGTTGTAGAAACCTTTCTAAGGAATTCTTAGCTCTAGAGTATACGCACAACAAGAGGGAGGGCGGGCGATACTGATGTCCTCGAGAGATTGATAGCTCCCTTGTATCCGACATAATCGAGGATACGATCCAGGATCTCGCTGGCTAAATACCGACGTTCAACACCTTGTCACAGTGAAAAGTTAGGGAGGGAAGACTCACGGAAGTCTCCCAAGCTCAGAGGACCAGAAGACATGGTAGGCAGAGCCAGGAATGATAAAAGTAGAATGTATTTGGGATGATGGGTTCGTAGGTGGTAAAGCTAGGTGAAGCCGTATTGGCGAATAGTGGTGTAGGTGTGAATGGCAAGCTCAGAGGTACGGTGCGAGGTTGAGAGGATGAACCTTGGAGGAAGGAGGGACAGTAGTCTTATTAAATACTATGTTGTACAAGTACAATAGTATAGTAGCTTATGTGCTGTATGATAGCCCAGAATCTGGTATGATACACAAGCTTCCAAAAATTGGTTCCATTGAGAGTCTTGTTCCGCGCTCGCAGTAAGTTACTCGAGTACGATGCAGCTACGAAATTGTCGTCATATCATTACGACGGCTTGGCAAGGACGAAAACCTGAGTCGAAGTTGGACATCTAAGGTGGCAATTCCCATACTCGTATCGCCGTACCGGTATTACCGGTGTTGGACTATGACGCCTCCAAGAGCTCCCGTCCGCCACAGCACCGCTACCAAACTGGCATAGAGAGCCTCTGGTTCATGGTCGTGGCAGAGCGGGTAGAGCAACAATGTCATCGCCCAGCCCACAAACAGTATGATACGCTATCTTATCCAACCCCCTTGAAGCTTGAACCTTGGCGCATTGTCTTGGCAATCCCGCTTGAACCTCAGCGAGCTCATTTCCATCCCAAACCCTCAAAAAGCCAACAGGTCCTCCATAAACACAGACTCACTTACTCACTCACTCACTCACTCACCCCCTGTGACCCCCAAACCTCACAATGGGGAAAGGTAATCCCTCCCAACCACATCCAAAGTAATCTCCAACTAACTATAAAAAAATCTTCCACAGGAACCGACAAGCTCTACATAACCCACAGCGAATGGAGTGGTCCAGACACCTTCGGCGCATCCTCCGGCTACACCGCAAAATCCACAAACCTCCCCTTCAAGCGGCTCCCCTACAACTTCTGCGCCGTCTCGCTCCAACCCTTCACGCATCCCGTGTGCACTCCCGACGGTACAATCTTCGACCTGACCAACATAATCCCATGGCTGAAGAAACACGGCACGAACCCTGTCACGGGCGCGCAGCTCTCACACAAAGACCTGTTGAAGCTGCACATGGCAAAAAACGAGGATGGGGAGTACTGCGACCCCGTAACGTTCAAGGTGTTCACCGACAACACACACATCGTCGCGATCCGGACGAGTGGGAACGTGTTTGCGTGGGACACGATCGAGAGGCTGAACATTAAGCCGAAGCATTGGCGGGATTTAGTTGGCGATGAGCAGTTCACGCGGAAGGATATCATTACCCTTCAGGACCCCCAGAATCTGGAGTCGAGGGATATGAGTGAGTTCAAGTACTTGAAGGACGGGACGTCAACGTTGACGGAGGAGCAGGCGGCTGAGCGTGCGGATCCGCTCAGTGGGATAAACGTCGCGGCGATGGGGTCGAGTGCGAAAATCCTCGCGGCAAAAGCCGCCGTGGCGAAAGCTCGCGCAGCAAAGTCCTCGGATCCGAACCACTACTCATCCCGCCCCGGGGGGAAAGCCCCCGGCGCACTAACCCGCGATGGATCGTCATCATCCTCTGGCGGGAACAACAGCGCCGGGAAGAACGTGCCATACAACGCTGCGAGGCATACCACCGGGAGAGCTGCTGCTTCCCTGACCTCCACCTCTCTAACCCCGCATACAGGCGCTGAGCGCGCACTGCTTTCCGACGAGGAGTACATGCTCAAGCCGAAACGCATCAAGATCAAAGGCTACGCACGGATATCCACGAACCTGGGCAATCTAAACATAGAGCTCCACACAGACTACGCCCCCAAAGCAGTCTACAACTTTGTCAAACTCGCGCAGAAGGGATACTACGACGGCGTACGCTTCCACAGAAACATCCGAAACTTCATGGTGATCCCCTCTCTCTCTCTCTTCCCTAGGAACTAACAAACGCTAACAACTAGCTAACCAGATTCAAGGCGGTGACCCAACAGCAACCGGCCGCGGCGGAGACAGCTACTGGGGCAAGCCTTTTAACGACGAGTTCGAATCCCCGCTCCTGCACGACGCCCGCGGCATCCTGTCCATGGCGAACAAGGGCAAAAACACCAACAGTTCGCAATTCTTCATCACATACCGCGCCGCCAAGCACCTTGACCGCAAGCACACCATCTTCGGAAAGGTGGTTGGAGGACTGGACGTGCTGGACAAGATGGAGGTGGCGCCAGTGGGCGACGGGGATGCCCCCATTAGAGCTATCGCTATGAAGGAGGTGGTCGTGTTTGTGGATCCCTTCGATGAGTACTTGAAGAAGCGGGCGAGCGAGGAAGAGAAGGGGAGGAATGAGGAGGAGAGGAGGCGGGCAGGGCAGAACGAAGAGGATTTGACAACTTGGACGGGGAAGAGGTTGAGGGATGTCGGAAGAGGGAGCGGGGGGAGTGCTGGGGAAGTTGGGAAGTATTTGAAGGCTAAGGCTAAGGAGGTGACCGGAGAGGATGAAGTTGTCGAGGGGGTGATGGAGGAGGAATATGCCTATGAGGAGCCCGTGAAAAAGAAACCAAAAGCGAGCGGGGGATTTGGCAACTTTGATAGTTGGTAATTGGGGATATATGCAAGGATAATTGCACTGTACCATAGTCGCGGCGTCCATTTCACTCGTTTGCTCATAGAATATCACTCGTCCATCAACTTTTATGCGCCAATTACCCCCTTCAGTAAAATCTATGGAAATCGCTTGAGACCCAGGGCATCACTAATTACAGACTAAACCTTTTCGACCGCCTCCTAAGCGGTCTTCCTCCATTCATTTTGCAACCCGATGATGGCGGCAGCGCTTCCACAAGCTGCAATAGCCTCAGGACCAATTGCCCCCCCTTCGACCGACCAATGGACCTAAGCGAACACCAAATCAGCTCCCGCCCCCGACCCCCAGAACTAACCTACAAAAGGGGGAGCATACCGTCAAAGGCGCATAGGCGCAATTGCTCAAGACCTCTCTCTCCCAACCCTTACCCCTCTTACCTCCACCGAACAACCTAACAAACTCCAACGCAACATGGACCATCCAGAATCTAGAACTCCACAACCACAATTGCCCCTCGGTCCTCTTGCGGATCCTGACGATTCCGTGAGAAGACAGGTACGCCACGTTCTCGCAGATCTGGAAACAGGTGTTGGCGAAAACCTGAGCAATCTCGATGGGGGAGGGGCGTGAAGCAGATAGGGCCGAGAGACCCCAGGTGTAGATGCCGACGAGACCCCAGAGACGCATGAACATGCGGATATCGGAGATTAGAGAGGTGAGGTTCGGAATGTTGATGCGAGAGGAACGGGTGGACGAGAGGACGGACGGAGGAAGGAGGGCAAGGGTATAATGGGTGGTCATAAGAACTTTGTCAATGCCGGAGGGACTGGAGAGGAGGCTGTAAGGTTATTAGCATTTCTTTCTGTTTGTTTGTTTATTTGTTTGTTTGCTATCGATGATCGCAAATAATGGAAGGAAGGGTAAAAATGTCGTTTGGATTGGATTGGAGGATGGAGGATGGAGGAGGTACCGATTCAAGCGAATCATGAAAGCGTTAAACCGTTGCATAGTATCGCTCTTGGGCGCCATGTCGAATAATGAGCTTCCTAAGAATGCTCTTTAGGATAGCGTCTGAGGCAAGAGCTGGAGTGTAGAAGTAGAGAGAAAGAGAAGTAGATGGGGTGGTAGTGAGAGAGAGGGAGAGAGAAGGGGAGAGGGAGAGAGAGAGATCAGTTCACTAAATTCCCAATACGGGCAGCCAGACACCCACACCCCGCACGGGGCAAGACCTACACCGGCTCATCCTCTAGACTAGCTTACGTTTGCCTGGTCCACGCAGCGTTGCGTACAACCCTACTTCCCCTTTGCTTGTGAAGCTCTCTCTTCGAACCAAGTTAAGCCTGGACCCTCTAGGTAGGCCGGAATGGAATCCTGGGCCGAGGTTAAGGGTCTCATCACGTGAGTTGAGCCCCAGTCCTTTAAAACGGGTAACGCCATTGGATAAGTGTTGGAATGTGATATGAGCTTCACAAATAATCCGTGAGAAATCTGGCCAGTTATGATAGGATAGCAGAAAAGAATGTCTCCAGACTTTCTTGCCTATCGTACCACAAATTGCGAATATAGTACGAATACGTGTTTTAAAGTGGCCGATCCCGGCTGAAGAGATCGGGTATGGGGATTGGAAAATTGAAGCCATGGTATGCTATTTGTTAGTGCCCAAACAGATGTTTATGTGGTCATGCAGGTACCGTACAAGTACAGAAGCTTAATTCAATAGCCAATACAGGCTAACTCAAAGGACCATTGCGAGAGAAGAGAGAGTCAAATTGGCCATGACAATTGAAAAGCTATTTAAGTAGCCGGAAAAAAAGATGCCCAGTGCATCATATTACAAAGGAAATCCTAAGAATGGAGGCCCATCCAAAGAAAATAAACGTCTAGATTTGTCTCCAATTAACATTGGCCTCTACCTTTTCACGCTTCATAATCTTCGTAAAGAACCGGACCTATTTCTCGCTCCGGCCTATCGCCCTGACGTTCCAACGGCTGTTCCGCTTTCCCTTTTCCCATGCTTACTCTGCCCATGCCTTTTTGACGAGTGGCCTCTTGACTCGTGCCTCGAGGGTTCATGTCTAGATGAACTACGCCTTGACCGCCCATTCCTAGAGGAGCCGTGCCTGGAGGGGTCGTGCCTCGTGGAGTGGTGTCTGGAGGACGAAGGGGCAGGGGCAGGGGCACGTTGGGCCTCAACATCATCCGGTCTAGCACCACCTCCGAGAAGCCCACCTAGTAACCCACCTCTCCGATAGCCCGGTGGAGGTAGTGCTCCAGGTTGCTGCTGAGTGATCACTTCTTGTTGTTCGTCCCTATCAAAATTGTCGCCCAGGGAAGGATCCGGCTGCTGGGGAAGCCCTTGCCTCCTGATACTCTCTGCGCCTCGCTCCCGAAGATAATTTTCCAAGACGATAGCGTTGCGGGTATTAGCTTTAAACCCAATATCGAGAATGTCGCCGAGGAAAGGGACCAATCCGATAACAAAGTCACAGATCACATTGAACATCATCCGCGCCCTAACATCGGGGGGAAGGTTTGCCTGAGAAGCCGTGCGGATGACCATCATAGCAAGCATCACTATTATAGTCTGGCCTTAGCAGTGTTTGACAAGTAAAAGTGTGGTGTGGATCTTACAATCAAGGACATCACCAATCCCTGGAATAATTGCTATGAGAGAACTCCACCCAATTCTCATACCACAGAAGTTACCCAGTGCCATGTCCAACCTGTAGGCTCTTCTCTTAACCTTGATGAGGGTTTTCTCATCTTCGCGGGAGAGCCCTGGGGGAAGCGCTTTCTTGCGTCTCTTTGTTCTCCCCCCAAGCGAAAGCCGACCAGCAGGAACAGTCTCAAAGTAAGGATCGTCGGCTCCGTTATCGTTGCCCGGATTTTCGCGGAAGATTTTGTTAAGCACAAGTTTTGCGATCAAATCGGACATGATGGACAAGAACTGAGAAATGACCAGATGGAAGGGATTCTCTGAGGATAGCACCCGGGTTCTCAAAGAACTAAACAGTCCACAAGATGAGAGGTGGGGGAAGCTCTCGAATAAACGCTGGGTTTAAAACTCCTTTGCGGTACCACAATGATTGTAGTCCAGCGCTGTAGGCCAACGAGAGGAGGTGTTCAAATCAGAAAGCAGAGTAGGCAGCCCGGACGAGCTCTTGTTAAAAGAACCGCGAAAGGGAGGCGATTTATAGGGTAGGAATCCATTTGTTTTAGATGCAAGGTTCGAATCAAGAAAAAGCTGAGAGAGCTTCGTGTCGTCAGGGAGGAGCTGATCGGCACAATATTATGGTTAAGGTTAGGTAGAGAGCATTGGAGGAGCTGGTGAAAAGCCAGGGTGAAGGATCGGGGGGGCCGCCAAATCGCTAGAGACGGTCATTTCCGTGCGCTGGCAGCTGGCCACAACTTTCCGGCTCGGGGGGGGGGGGGGCACTGCTACATGACGTTTCCATGGCAAGTGGCGGGGTTATGCAACTATGCAAGCTTGCCAACTTAAAGTTAGGCCCTACCCTATCATATCAAATCCGCAGCTCTTGGTAACATTACCGGCAGTATGTGGCGACCATCCATAAATGTGGCGGTGCTCAGTTGCCTTTCCCGCAATCGGCTCCCCACGCCAATTCCCTCCACTTCACCAATGTCGCTGGCTGCCTGATTCTGCCGTTCAACTTATCACCAAAGATCACCATATCGTCAACTTTACCTTCAACCAGCTCTACCCGACCCACCACGTCACTTACTGTTCAGCTATCGATTGTGTCTCGTGTACCGATACTGTGCGATTTTTTCCTTGTCGTTTTTCTTTTTTCCTTTCCTTTCCTTCTATTGTTTTTTTTTCGTTCTCAATCGCTTTTTCCTTTTCGCTTGGTTCTCCCCTTGGGGGACTGATAAGCCTCTCTTATTTCGCTCTCTGGCGCCCTCGGGCTAGGCCCAAGTCCAGTGGTGTCCCGGAAATCTACGATTGAGAAACCATGGACCTCACTAGTTCTTATGTGTGTTTGTCCACCTAGGTCCTTTAAGCGACTAGGGCTGATGGGGTCCCGCAGATTTTTAGTAACTCGACGTTGGTCGAAATTCTAGACGACCTTTGTGTGAGGTACGTGTCGTGTCGTTGCGGTCCCTTCGGCGGCCCCCGGAGTGCTAATCTTGTACCTAGATTCATCATTAATCTACCGGAGGAGGAGTTGAGCTCGATTGAGGTTTGTTTATGGCTGTTACCTTTTCATCGTCGTTGCTGTGATCTTCGGTGATTGCCCAGTGTACAATTCTGACCAGTGTAGCGAATATGTTTTCAAATCGAGGAGGCACAATGGTATTTCGAGGACTTCATCCGAGAAACAAATCCCATGCTACCTACACTTCCACTCCGTACTTTTCTTAACAAGATTTTTGCTGTTTGTCCGCTACCTATCTTGAAAGAAATGCCACCTGAACGAGCCGAAAATGCCTTTGCGGAATTCATGGCTTACAAAACGCGCGTGCCAGTTCGCGGCGCAATATTGCTAAACAATGCGATGGATAAGTGTGTACTTGTTAAAGGATGGAAGAGTGGGGCCAGTTGGAGTTTTCCTCGAGGGAAAATCAACAAGGATGAGAGAGACGAGGATTGCGCGGCTAGAGAAGTATTGGAAGAAACTGGCTATGATGTCGAGGGAAGGGTGCATAGCGATCATTTTGTTGAAGTTACAATGAGGGAGCAGAATATGAGGTTATATATCATTCCCGGGATATCTGAGGAAACAAAGTTTGAGCCAAGGACAAGGAAAGAGATTAGCGTGTGTAGAACCGTTTCCCTTTCCTCGAATGCCTGCCTGAGCTTTTAGTTTGCTTGTTTTACTGACTTCGAATTCTGGTTTGAAAGAAAATCTCATGGCACTATTTGTCTGACCTACCTACCTTTTCAAAAAAGAAGAACCAACAAAACACCCAACAATCCGACGTACGAACCGGAAAATACTATATGGTTGCCCCATTCCTAAAAGAACTTCGTAAATGGATTTCAACATCTGGAAAGAAATGGCTTGAGGAGCAGAAACAGACACCCTCTCCGGCGACTCTCATTGGCGATGAGACAGAGATAGAAGAGGAAATTGCCCCACCGCCCATTGATTCTTCGGCAGAATTAAGAAATCTCCTCGGCATTCCGCACAACGGGGCTACTAAACCCAATGGAAATTATAACACCACCGGGACCGACGAGGCTACTGCGAGACTTAAGAATTTTCTCAATCTCCCCGAGCCCATCATAGAACCTGCGGACGCTTCCAGCAAACTCAAGTCTTTACTCAATGTGGGTGGTGGGAGAAACAATGCTCAGATAACAGAGCAATCTCTCAAACCTAACCCCCAAATACTGCTTTCCATTTTGCAGAATAGAGGTGGGCCATCAAACTCACAACCAACCCCTACCCCCTCAGGCCTTCCACCGCCTATAGGGCAGCACCCATCTTCGGTCCCAACACCTGTTCACCACTCCCCAACCAGTCCGCCCAATAATCCTATGGAAAACTTCCACTCTCAAATACGCCCCACCCACCCACCATCTCCTCCCCCTACCTCCAGTTTCGCAGGCCCTCATCAGATGTACGACCTGCCGCACAATCAACCTCATCTTCCAAGCCACTTATTCCCCCACCGTCGATTCAATCAGCCCATGTTTCCCTCACCCCACCATGACGAATCTCCCACCTTCCTGAACAGACCCCCGGGTCGGTGGCCACCTCCAACCTCGCTCGACGCCCTTATGCCCCCACCAGTTCCTTCCAACCCCCCAGATCCGGGACAAGCTGTAACGCTCCTGTCAATCCTCAAAAGTGCCGCCCCAGGCCCCCCGGTAACTCCGCATACACCTCCTCCTGCACTGGCTGCAAACCCTTCACCCGCTCCCTTTCAACCGTACGTCCAACAAGAGCAGCAAACAAACCGGACCGTCCTGCAAGCGTCTCCAGCCTTAACAACTTCCAGATCGCAGCACGAAAACAACCTCCTCGATACCCTCCGAGCTAGTGCGACTGGAACTACGAGACCGGCCTCTGCTACTCCTCTTGCTCAATACGATTCTCCACCAAGGCATATGACATCTCTAGCTTCCGGTAATGCAAATACGCCAGCAAAGCTCGTGCATTCCACAACCGCTACCCCTCAAACAAACCGGTTTCCCTCAAAGGTTCCATATACCTCGCGCACCCCTGTTCCAGCTAGCACCACCCCACAACCTGCGAGTTTTGACAGACGCCAATCTGTTAGCAGCGAACAGCAAAGGGCGCTGCTTGCATTATTCACCAATGGCACGCCTACTCCCCACGAGGACTCTGCAGTCATATCCTCACCCGAGGAAGCGAAACCCGCTACCCCCCTGAGATCGAGGACCACAAGTTTCGCTCGAAGGGTTATCCCAATCAGCCCTTTGTCGAGGGAGAAAGATGGGCTCTTGGCCTATCTCGAAACTGTAGCCAAGGAAGGTGGTCAGTAGCGGAAGAACGGAAAACCACTCGTCTCTCACCGAACTTTTTTTCCTCTTTTCTTATTCCCCTCTACTTTTCCTCCCTCTCTTTTCCTTTACTCCCCCACTCCCTCTTCTCACTTTTTAAAACTTTCTGTTCACTCTTATAGCCTCCTTTCTCCCCTTTCCTTTCCTAGGTTTGTCGGAGTTATTTCTCAACTTTACTTTTAGCTAGGGAGGAGCGATTTCACAAAAAAACACTTTCAGCAACTTGTGCTTTGCTTTTTACAATTTCGACAAATTCAGTTTTCGGGTATGCTCTTGTATTCTACGGAAAACTTTCTTATACTATACCATGAGGGATGGCAACGAGCTTGGCTATGACAGGGAGGCGCTGCTGTGTAGGCGTTGTTTTTTTTGTTTTTTTCCTTCTTCTCTTTTATAATACTGAGGGGGTATTGTACTGCCATTGTTTAATACCCTCAACGATTGCCGGGAGAGTTATTACGGGTTCAGGATTCTGGCGTGTGGAGCTTAGGGCTATCCACCACAGCTGTGGAGTCACTAGGCTGGGAGAACGGAGGTGGATTGCGGCGGTGACTATATAGTTAGTTACAGTATCATAGTTGGTCATTACAATGGCTAGCTAGGGTTAAAATTAAAAAATTAAAAAAAGCGACCCAAAGATCGTTTTTGTTGGTCACGACTATCACTCGCAATCGAGGTCCCTATCGTGATGATGATCAATCAATAAGAAAAGAGAGAAAGGAAGCCCAAGTTTTTTTTACCATTCAATGAGCTAACAAGACAATTGCAACAACAAATGATAACAAACACTTTGTCATACTCCCCACCCCACCCCCCAGAACATGGCACAGAATATGGTAGGTAGACTACGTATCTGCAGACCATGATATCACCACACATCGCGTCAACAACCCCCACCATCACCATAACAAAAAATAAATACCAGTAAGAATGTTTGCCTTTCCCGAATGCTCCCTACATACCGGGACTCGCTCATCGACCCGTTAGGCTGGGAAGGGGGCTGGCGGCCGACACACAAGCTCTTCCTCCTTCCCTCCCACCATTTTATCTAATTAATCACCCCGCGTGATACAAGACTAATGCAGCCGGGGGCGGGGGATTTTCAGTACGGTAGGTACAGTACTGTGCTGTGCTGTGCTGTACGTCGTCACTCGATGGTATGGTTCGGCCCTACCGGCGGTAGCATGGAGGCATATGGATACAGGACCGGCAAGTTGGATATTATTTTTTGCGCATATTATCATACTACCGTAGGACATTATTACATAATAATGTTATTGTCTTTTTTTTTCCTTTCCCCCTCCAGGGTGCTTTATTTACGGGTAAGTTAAGCCCCCACCCCTTGTCGTAAGATATTTATGATAGCTTAATTTATCCTTGCGCTATTTAATTTTTAGAGGCCTTGCTTTTATCTAAGGTTTCTTATTTGCTTATCTGTTGTCGATAGCTTTCGATCTGTCATCTCTTCACTTCTGGTATGATTGTTAACTTATGGCCGGTTTGCAGACTCGATTTTGGTAGAGTTGTTTCCCCTATTATTTGTTTAGACTTGTGTGAGCCTTGAAGCCACTTGACGATGGCTTGCACCGAAACTTGTGAGCTATCTTTATGTTTGATACCTATAACTTCACTGCGGATCCCGAAGACGCAAACGCAGAGCCTCGAGGCCCCGAGGGGGGGGGCATGCTAGTCGACACAAGTACACGTACTGTACAGTACTATACTGCACAGTGCTGGAGTGCAAATAGGATCCGGCAGATCCCAACGGGAGGAGTTCTGCATTCACAGTACTCGAACAAGGGTGTTCCAAACTCTCGCTACCACAGCCACGGCCAAATGAGCATCCCAATATTGCGCCTTCTCAGACAAGATACAGCACAATTCTCCACAGGACTCTCATAACGGAAAAAAACAAAAAAGCGAACAGGCTGATATCCTCCCCAAGTCCGAATCACCCCAGGTTTCGAGAGAACTCCTGATCAGCCCTATGAGATCACGTGATATGCAGGGAGGAGTGGGGAAAGAAAACGGAGCGCAAATCCGTCTGGACGATGCAACGTTCGGTAGGAATGACGATAAGATACGATGGCACCTAGCACTGTAAAGGGGGCCAGAAGTACTCTAGGTGAGATCGTTGAAATTAGAGTGGTATTGTATGGGATGTGCGGTCCGGTACCTAAGTACCAGCACAGTGCCGCTACTCGAGCACCGGCAGTTTTTCGCTTTCCTGGAGATTGGAGAAGAAAGTTTTCGGGGCTTGGTTGGTTGGAAGGAGGGAGGGGAATCCACCATTTTGGGTTTAGAGCTTTCTTCCTCCTTTCCTTCTTTGTGGTTGCTTGTTTGCTTGATTACGGAAGGGTAGCTCCGGGGCTTCGATACAGTGACATCCTCTCCCAGGTTGAACTTTGCTTGAACCGGGGTAGAAGAAAGAAAGAAAGAAAGTTCTTGAAAGGGTTGGAAGCGGGGTGGGAAGAACGCACTGAGGCGACTCGCTTGCTTCTGCCATTGGGAAGGGGAGGAAAAAACAAAAAAAACAAGTGGGCTGCCCACTCTTTTTTTTTGTTGCTAGACCGATGGACGGAAAAAGCTGTGGTGCGAAATATAAAAATGTGATCCCGGAAGGCATGCTACTTTTGTTCGAGCGCTCGAACCTCAAAATGATTGGGATTGGGAATCCCTTCTCTCCTTCTCTCATCGTCCACTCGTCTTGAAAGCATATGTATATGGCGGAATTGTTGTGGAAGGTTTTATTTTTCCTTTTTGGCTTCTTTTCTTCCAGGGATTCCAGGGAGTATTCAAGTTAGAGTTTTGGGTGAAGTCTGTGAACGGAAGGGAGAGGGAAAAAAATCAAAAATAAAGAGAAGGAAGAGCGGTCTTTTTGCCTGGGGTTTTGCTTTCTTTTGGGAGCAGGTTGATTCAGGATGACGGACGGGGATTGCGCACTATTCTGCTGACTTCTCCCTTGACGGACGGTTGAATCTAGAAATAAGCTCTGAAGCTGTCAATAGCTTTGCCATCTCTGATACCCTGGCGTATGGTGCTCTCCCTGTATCATGTACGTGCTGCACAGTACGTACTTCCACCGGCTGTGAAAATCCCAGATTTTAGGTTTCCCATCGATGGGGCACCCTTTTTTCGTATTATTTCTGTATTCAAGCGGACAAGGCGGTTCGAAGGTGGGCGATCGACCACCGGCGCTGATTATCAGTGAATATGGGTTGCCTCGTCCGTTTGCAGAGCTTTTGACCGGGAGAAGGAGATGTTTGAAAATACTCGTAGAGGTCGTATATATCAGCGATGGTGTTGGAATTGGTGCACAACTTGGTCTCTTTTCTCATATATACTTGCGGCGTGTATCGAACGGGTTTGGGGATAAATTGGGGAAAGGAACCAAAGGGGAAAAAGGAAAAAGGAAAATGAGGGCTGTAGGGCCAGCAAAAGTGAAGGCTGCCAAACAGAATAGTCAAGAAATACATTATCGTAAAAAAAATTGCCAAAGACAGAGCTCCCCTTGCCCTCTCTTTACCTGACCTCTCTGCCCTATTCGTTCATCATTTATTATTTATTATTTATATTTATATTTTTACTCTTTGCCTCTCCGACTCTCTATTTCACATAACCCAAACCTCTCTCTCCTTCTGCATTTGCATCTTGACAACGCTCGTCTCCTCCGCCTTTCCCCTGCCTTCCCGCTCCATCAAAATTCCCGCCAGCTCGCCTCCCTCGGCCGATTTTATTGCTGTTCCTGTCGCTGGTACCCAGCCCGCAGCCCTCTGTTCCTTCGTCGCCGCTTCTCCTTTCCGGAGCACATTCAACAGAGGAGAAGACGGAGAAGGCGACCCCAAGTCATCCTCCACCAACCACACCCGCTTTCCCACACACCTTTCTCTCGGTAGGTTCTCCATCCATCCTTTCTCCCTCCTTTTCAACTCCACACTTTCTCTTTTCTCCCCGCCTCGAGCCTCCTACTTCCCGTTCTACACCTTCCTCCTTCCCTTTTCCTCTCCCTCCTCCCCCAGTTCGACTTGGCTGTTGTTATAAGCACATTGTTTTTTTATTTTATTTTTCCTTCTTAATTTCCCCTTTTCAAGTCTGCTTTCCGTTTTGCGTAGGCGCTAGCCAGGAAGCGAGACAATATCGCATCGCGCAAATCAGCCCCAGCATCCAGACCCCCATTTCCCTCTCTATCCATCCCTTTTCTTCCACACACCCACCCTTCTCCGAATCATCTGTACCAACCGTCTTCAACGACATCTGTCAATCTTTCGCGAAACCCGCCTCGATCGTCGTGTGGTATTGCTTCCTTTGTCAACTAACACAATCCACTCTTTTCCCGTTTCCCTAGGCCCCTAACTCTTTAATAACTCTGACTCCAGCTGCTTTCGCGGGAAAAGGGTAGCCTTGTTCGATAAGGACGACGACACGACCGATATACAACAACAGCTGCCTCTGGAGGTCATTTTCAACACTTTACAACCGCTATGTCTGACATACAGGATAGAATCGCTGCTGCTAGGAGGGAGGCTGAGGGGTTGAAGGCCAAGATAAAGATCAAGAAGGAGGAATTGGCAGACGCGGATCGTGAGCATATGACGCGAATTGGGTCCGATTTTCGCCTTTTACTAACTTTTACTTCCTTTTGTAGTGCGACAAGTCTCTAAGGAGACTCTTGAGGCCCTGCCACGCACCCAAATGAAGGTACGAAAAACGCTCAAGGGTCATTTGGCGAAAATCTACGCCATGCACTGGTCGACAGACAGGAGACATCTGGTTTCAGCTTCGCAAGACGGGAAGCTCATTATCTGGGACGCATATACCACAAACAAAGTGCATGCTATTCCCCTTCGCTCCTCCTGGGTCATGACATGTGCGTATGCTCCGAGTGGTAATTATGTTGCTTGCGGCGGTCTCGACAACATCTGTTCGGTGTACAATCTTTCTGCCAGGGATGGTCCCACACGCGTTGCGCGCGAACTTTCGGGTCACTCGGGTTATCTATCCTGCTGTAGATTTATCAATGACAAGAGAGTTCTTACTTCGTCGGGGGACATGACATGTATGTTGTGGGATATTGATACGGGCGCCAAAATTACCGAATTCTCCGATCATCTCGGAGATGTCATGAGTCTCAGCATCAACCCTACAAATCAGAACATTTTTGTCTCGGGTGCTTGTGATGCTTTCGCAAAGCTTTGGGATATTCGTACTGGAAAGGCCGTTCAAACTTTTGCAGGGCACGAATCCGATATCAATGCTGTTCAGTTTTTCCCTGATGGAAATGCGTTTGGTACCGGTTCCGACGACGCAACCTGCCGTTTATTCGATATTCGTGCTGATCGGGAGCTGAATACATATTCAGTATGAGCTTTCCCGACCTTTTTGCGGGGCTTCCCCTAGTCCAATACCTTGCTAACGTGTAAATTTCTGATCTAGTCGGATCAAATTCTTTGCGGTATTACTTCAGTCGCATTCTCTGTCTCGGGTCGTCTGCTCTTTGCTGGATACGACGATTTCGAATGTAAAGTAAGAGATTTCCCCACCTCCCGTTATGACTCAGCCTCAGTTTCATGGGAGATTTTGTTCCAATCTCTGCGCATGTCACATAAATGTGATTGGTTATTGACTGTTTTTATTTAGGTCTGGGATGTACTTCGTGGGGAACGTGTAGGAACTCTTACCGGCCATGACAACCGTGTTAGTTGTCTTGGTGTTAGCAATGACGGGATCAGTTTGTGTACTGGGTCGTGGGATTCAACTGTGAGTCCCTTGGTTTCTCTGATGGCTTCAATTCCGGGGATTTTGCTAAACTATTGTACAGCTTAAGATTTGGGCTTGGTAATTGGCGACATAAACGGGTAGTCATCTCGGTGATCTAAGTGTCGTGGATGATGAACGGAAAAGAAAAGCGGGGGGGATTGTGTTGTTTGTAAGCCGAGTTAATGTTTTCGCCATGTGGTTGGGCTCACATACCTCCAAAGCGTTATCAAGCATTCCGGAGACACGGGGGGGGTTAGATGAGGGAAGGGAAAAAATTACGCTCAAATTTTTTTCTGCTTTTTCTTTTTATTATCTTCCTCTTATCAATGGTTCACTGTGGCAAGCTCGGGCCTTCCTTCTCTTTCTCCTCAGGCTTTTTTCACTTTCCTTCTTCTTTCGATGCCTGTCCTCACTACCCTTGTAAGTTACCTTGTTTTGCCTGGTTTTTTTCAAATACCTCTTTGCTTGTGTGTCGGAAGTGCTGGTACGGGATGGCATGAGATGACTATTTGCGATTCATTACTGATAGTACCTCGAAGTCTTTTTTGCTTCTCCTGCTTCCCGTGCAGCGGGCTGGATTAGTTGTTTGCGTACTAGTAGTCCTTTTTATCCTTCCTCTTCACGTCACTTCTCTTTACCAACTGCTTACTACTTTTTGTCTCTTCTTTCTCTCTTCCTGCGAATGTTGCGAGTCTCCGGAGTTTTTCATATATTTTGCTTTCTTCGGCCATGGTACTCATTTTCTCTCCGGATCTAGCCCTTGATATCCCCTCCCTGACCCGATCTGATATTCCTTATGTTTGGAGTGTTAGCCTTTTTCTCTGTTGCCATAACAAGTAGTATTTACACACCTTTTTTCCTTCACATTTTTTTTTACCTTTCACCTTTCACCTTTTTCTTTCTCTATACGGTCTGAACGCGGAAGCGCGTATGTTCGGGATTGGATTGGATGGGACGGTGACTATGAATACAGAACTGGACAAGAGACGAAACAAGTTGGCGGGTAAGCAAGCAAGCGTACAGATGTGGAATGTCTGGGGGAAAAAAATAAAAATAAAAATAAGTTAAAATAAGATGACGGTGTTTTCCCTGCTTATGCGGTGAGGTTGGGAAGAGCTGGAGTGAAGAATGTAGGATATACAGTATCGTGATTGAGGCAGCATCATAGTCAGCGGAAGAGTGGGTGCAAGAAGGAAAGAAAGGGAGAAGGAGTAAGAATCAGCAATGCGGTAGGATAACGTAATCATCCTTTCCCCCCCTCTTCATTCCTTCTTCCTTGACTATTCCTGCCAATGAGCGAACAAGGGCCTCCCGTACCCGGCCCGCCATCATTTAAGCTAGCAATGATTTACGATCGTGATTCGCAGGCAACCCCCCTCTACCAAACTTGCCCGCGATCTTCAGATTTCCGAATCGCTGTTTGGGGGGCTAAAAAAGAGCATGACAGGACAATGTTGTCGCCGACCAACTAAATGTCGCGCATGATATGATTGAACATGGGGGCAAATTTGGTTTTGCAACCACCACCACCACCGCCCGGAGTGAGGAGTCCCCGTTTCCTTACTAATACGCTTAATTTTTATTTTATTTTCCCACAGAGATGCGAGATTAATCCTATCGGCGACATTGACCCTCCCTGTCATGCTCTTTACAAGCACTGTATATTACAGTATTAAAAACTCTATAAGAAAAACAAGCATCATGGAGCAAACCCCCACCGTAGCCTAAATCTTCAAACCGCATCTTGAAACTTGTTTCCCAAGATTTGATGACTTGTTTGGGAAACTGGCAAGGCAAACACCTGAATGCTGAGAAAAGGGCTGAAGAAGAGGAAGAAACAAAAAAAGGAAAGAAAGAAAGGCTGAGCGTGGTGTATATTTTTACACCCACGAGTGTTTCTAGAACGAATGCCAAACACGAGCCCCAACTCCGGCAGGCGACTGACTGACTGACTTACAAAGTTTTATATGCGTCGCGACCAACCCGCGGAGGTATAATAATACCGGTATTATTATGAAAAATCCAGCCCTCCCTCCCTCCCTACAAGTACTCTTACAAGCACTGCCCTGCCCTGTCCGCCAGCCGCTCACTGCGTCAAGGACGAGGGGTCCTTATGCGACTTATATAACAACCTTTACTATGATATTATATACTCATACCGTAGTTTACTTACTTACTCACCACCCTTGCGCCTGCCCGCCAGCCAGCCTAGCGTATACCGTTACCGCTTTTCCAAAAAGTGCAAGACACAAAACGTGCCCTGTCAACTTTGTTTGCCTTGGAACAATTTCCCCTTTTTCCCCCTCCCTCCCTTACGGTTCCAGTGCCGCACTCTATTTTGGCAGACACAAGGCGCTTCCATGCCGGTTTCTAGAACAACTTGTTTTTCCTTCTTCCTTTTTGATAAGTGATGATGACGATGATGAGGGTGAGGGTGAGGGTGAGGGTGGTGGGGGTGATGAGGGTGATGAGGGGGGGGCGTGCGATATGGTTATGAAGCGGGCTGTCTCGGACAAGGCTACCGTTTATATCCCATGTTCCGGGGACGCACTGGTCGGGCTCGTTTCGGGAATGGCTAGGATGTGTGTTGTGTGGGGGAGGGAGTGGATCCGGGTGTGGCCTGCTCAGTGTTGCAAAGAAGGCCTTTGATGATCGAACCCGGGGGGTTAGAAGGGGGGGGGGTTGAATCGGGGCTTCTGAAAATGGGGATTGAAGGGGGGGGT
>Ga0307513_10000500_pt1 | contig 56408 bp, 66 predicted proteins | sample 15_EM_MG_FD_202174 | JGI IMG/M metagenome (GOLD analysis project Ga0307513, IMG submission 202174) | Populus trichocarpa ectomycorrhiza microbial communities from riparian zone in the Pacific Northwest, United States - 15_EM | ecosystem: Host-associated > Plants > Roots > Unclassified | place... | reverse complement strand
CCGATCCACCGTGTACACGGGTTGCTCTCGTTCAATGTTCCATCTACTCGATTTCATTTCTGGCCCTACCGTGTACGAATCCATAAATCCAGTTACCCTCGCCCCAGTTTGGATGGTGAGCCGGTTTCATGGTCCACAAGAAGTCCTCCGCACCGAGCGCGAGTGCATCATCGTGATCCATATTCACACCGGAAATAACCATTTGTCGATAAATACTCCAACAGCTAGTATCCGTATATTCACCAATGCATAAAACTTGGCTAGTGACACCCTTCTGCGAGGGATATGTCTCTCTGGTCTTATCGACAGTCACCCACGGCCGCCAGTGCCCCGCGACTCTAGCCACTTGCGGATCCCCCCACTCACGAAGGCCCTCCGAACAGCTCGCAAATCTACACAGGTCGTTAATTTTATTCACGAACCGGCCTCTCCAGTTCCAAGTAAAGAACTACAATTATCCATCTACAGCAGAAACTAACCTTCAGCACCCTGCACTGGATTCACTATACAACGAGAGACACTTCCCGATGGAACTGGGAGTTGATCACCACCTGGTAGGACAGTTGGACCTGTCATACAATCGGGGCGATTAAATGTTGACACACACGTTCGGATTGAAATGGGGCGTACCAGATCCGGTTGTCGTAGCCATTGTATCCGGGTCTATGTCCACGGTAGGAGTAGGCGAAGGCGACCTTGACGGTGGTGTCGCCCCTTCCAAACACTGGAGTATGGCCCCGAGACTTGGACGGTTATCCCATTCAGCTTTCCAACAAAGCTCCAACATCTCCCATATCCCGTCTTTGAACCATACCCCTTTCGTTCCTTCAAGTCTCTGAGGACGCTCGCCTCCCATCACTTTCTGAAGGACAACCACGTCCTTATACCCAGGAAACGGCGATTGTCCGCTGAGAACTTCGTATATTACCATCCCCAGTGCGTAGACATCGGATTGCTTGGTCGGGCGACTGTCCTCTAGGTTGAAACTTTCTGGATCAAGGAGCTCCGGGCCCATCCACTGAAGCGTACCGCCCTCAGCGCATGTGATCGAGGAGATGAAGTTTCCCTTGTCGGAGATGATTCTGAGCAAACCAAAGTCCGCAATGCGCGCGTGACGATTGTGGTCGACCAAAACGTTAGCCTTAAGCCGAGTAAGCAACTACCCAGGGGAGCGATGATTTAGTTCAGAGACATACCCCCTTGAGATCACCGTGGATCACCTCCCGTTCATGAAGATAGACCACCCCGCTAACGGTATCCATCAGCTGTAGAAGTGACAGTTATCAGAAAGTCGGGGTATATTAAATTGAAAAGGAACCGACAAGCCCTAACCGATCCGCATCTGGATGTGCCTTGACAAACTCGTTGACAGTACCATTCGCCATCCATTCCGATACCATCACGAGTCGAGTGTTGATCGTTGCCGCACCTAACAGCGGTAACACATTCGGATGGCGAAGTCCACTCCACATCACAACTTCCTTGCAGAACCTCTAGTGTCCACGCGATAGTCCAACTGTCAATGCAAACCACAGCCAAGAGAAGACCCTGAACTTACACTTCTGATCTTCTCATGACCATCGGACCGATACATCCTCGGGACCTTGATTGCAACGGTCAGACGGCGAGCCCTACCCCTCCACACATCTGCACACCCGCCCTGGTACAGGGGGGCTTCCGCTGGATCCCAGGAAACTGTAATGCTCAGTGATCTCGGAAGTAGGGCCTGACGGCCACAAATCTTGGACAAAGTTTGTAGACAATTCGCCCTTAGCACGGGATCGAGGTAATCCAAGGCCTGATGAAAAGTTAGTGCACTTGGTCTTCGGAGACGAGAGAACACATAGGTGTACCTCGTATACCATATCAGTAAAGACCTGAGCGTCACCCCCACTAAGTTGTCCGATCGCCTTGACCTCGTCGCGGTCTGAGAAGATGACGTCGATGAGACCGCCAATCACACACTCCCACTCCGAGGGGTCGGAATCGTGGGGTGCGGATAAGCGCCTGTCAATCCCTGGGAGTTTTCTAACGCGCAAAAATTTCCCCAGGGCTTTGACCACCACCCAAAGTACCTTCCATCCCCACGACGACCTAACTATCGCGCTCTCTGCTCCTCTTCCTTGAACTTCAGGACGGGGATCTACACTTTGTTCACGGCTGCGACGACTGGTGCGATGGAGCGGCAACGTAAACCGCCTTTGGGAAGCCGTCGCTCTCGATACACTTGGGACGGGCACCGTTTGTGAACGTGGCTTTTTCGGGCGCTTCATCAGTTGTGTTCCAGTTCCTGATCGAACAGCGAGGGCCGGGAGCGTAAACCGCTTTTTGGGAGCAGTCGTTCTCGGTGTATTTGGGACGGGCGGCGATTGTGACCGTAGATTTCTTGCAAGTTCTATCAATGTCCTTCTAACCCTGGGTTGAACGGGGGGGGCTGGGGACGCCGGGTTGCCATGGTCTACGAGAATCAGCCCAGACGGATTGCAATGGTGAGCGTGGTCCGGTGACCGATAGGGACAGTAGTTACCTTCAACTTGCACCGATAGATATTTCGGAACAACATCCTCAATAATGTTCGGAGCTCTTGCTGTTTGGGCATCTATGAACACGGAATATTCCCTTCAGTCCACGTCGCCAATCGATAAAGCACGTTGGTCACCTCGTTCACCCTCCGCGATCTCTTGCATGCTTGACGCCGACAGCTGATTGTATACGGTGTGGATATCCCAACGCAGCTCCCGCCTCTCGTTCCAACATATCGTGATCATGTCCCATATCTTGTCCTGTAACCATCGGGTGTTCGTCGGGCGGGATGGCCGATCGCCACTCACGACCTGGAAGATGATCACACCATCACGAGCGTTCCCGTATGGTTGGATCTCCGCGAGAGTCTGAAAAAAAGTGGCGATGTCAACGATGACTACATGAGGTATGACAGAGGTATACCTCGTAGATGGTCATCGCAAGAGAGTAGATGTCGCTCTCTTTCGAGGGGTCGCTATTTGAGAGGTTGAAATGTGTAGGATCCAGTAGTTCCGGAGCCATGTAGCGAACAGCACCTGATCTAGATGCTGTCGCGCTACCTGGCTCTACGACGGTGGGATCGGTGATCACACCTGTGATCCCGAAGTCCCCAAGTCGTGCGATACCGTCCTGACCGATCATGATGTTCCCCTGGACAGAACGGATATTGGCACATGTCTTGAGCTGAGAACACGCTCACCACTCACTGGATTGATATCGCTGTGCACAATATTTAACGAGTGCAGATGTTCTAGACCACTAGCAGCTTGCGAAAGCTATTGAGGACCAAGTCTCAAACGGTTTGTCTGTAAAGATGATGAAAGTGGATTACCAGCCGCAATCGATCTACCCCCTGATTATTCTTGGTGTACTCGATGATATTTCCGTTTGATAGCCACGGGCTTATGATGGAAAACCAGAACAACTTCTCCGAAACTCCGAGGAACGGTACCACATTCGGATGAGAAACGTACTTCCAAGCTACGATCTCACGGTAGAACCTCTGGTTAGAATCAGGCTGAGCTCATGCTCTCACCGGTACAGAGAACTGACACGCACCCGTTTGATATTGTCTCTATTCGCCGCGGTCTGGGTCCGAAAAGCCTTGACGCATACCTGGTTCCCATCCAGCTCGCCTTTCCAGATATCCGCGAATCCACCGGGAGAGTAAGGGACGGTGTCACTTAATGTGACCCCGGTTGGGAAGTATGACTTAGGCAAGACCCCCTGTGAAGGTGAGACTTTACGCAGAACCATAGAACACGTGTTCTTCAAGCTCGGATCCACCGTGGTGGATGACAGGACCTGGTCGTAGGAGATTTAGCGCGCGGAGTGAAAAGTCGTGATTGGGGTATACCTTATCAAGGATTTCTACAAGGTCCTCCGCTTCTGATGGGGTGAGCGGAGGCGAGGCGTCTGGCGATTCTTTAACCCGCAATGCGGTGGAAACAAAGAAGGGAATAAGCCGTGACTCGACTCCCAACTTCATGAGGTCTTCGGCGGCGGTCGGGGGAAAGTCTGGCGAAAAACCTCCTTGTCAATAGATCATGGTCGCGCTGGCGGAGACAACTCACTCTGTGGGCCCTGGGCTTCGTCAGACATGTCGGTCCTGGACTCGGTGGTAGTGAATGAGAGCAGAAGGTAGACTGGACCTCGTCGGAGGCTGTCCTGGAAATCCACGCCGGAAACATACACAAGGGGTGTGGCGAGTTCGTTGTGCGGTCGTCGATGAGCGCTGATCACAATTTAATGAATAGGGCGTCAACATCAGGAAAACCCTAAGCCGAATTTACGTGATTGTTTCGGACGTTCCATTCGCTTCCCGGCGATTCCACCGGGCCACTTTTCATAAATGCGGCATCGTTGACTAAGTTGGTGCTCATCTGAGGAACGAAACCACTCGGCCGCAGCCACACGGGCTTCGACACGCCTGGAACTGGCACTCTGTCGAAGTATTTTCATGGTACTTCCCATTGTGTTCGCCCGCCACCGACCTTAAAACCAAACCCGCCTCCTGGAGCTGCGGTCACAGAACCGGCGGTCCACAGCTGTGTGGTGCTGCAATGGTTGCAAAGGTCGTGCACGTGCATGAATCCACAGACGTAATTGTGCTTCGCCCCAGCTAGAACGGTAAGTCCGTTTTGGAGTTCAGAAGACCTTCGCACCGAGCAAGAGTGCAGCATTGCGATCCATCTTCACGCCTGGAGTAACCGTTCGCCGATAAATACGCCGATAGCCAGAATTAGCATATTTTCCAATACATAAAACTCGACTAGTGACACCCTTTTGCTAGGTGTTTTTTTGGGATCGTCGCCCAGTAAGTGGGTATCATCAACGACCCCTTAGCAGGCAAGGTTTCCGCCAACATCAAGCCGGTATTCTTCTGGGGTCCTAAACCGCACAAAAGGCTTGTCAGCGGGGGTGTTCGTAGCTAATAGAACCGATCTAAAAACTCGCATACAAAGCGAGTATCAATCAAAAATGTAAACAATAAAGCACAACCAATTCGTCCAATTTACTCACCACCAGCCGGGGGGCCCATGAGCCTGTAGTGCCCCAACTGCTTTTGGTACCTCCTGGTCAGGAAGGTCATGTATAGCTGGAACAAAGAAAAGCAGTTGCGGCGACGCCCCGACGAGGATCGATCAGAATCGAGCCCAGGTCCGCGTCATCACTATAGTATGAAGCAGATGCCCCCATCAGCTTTGCGTATGTTTGTACCGATCGCGCTAACACGTTAGAATAGGGTTTGCAGGGAATGTTTGATTAAGTTTACCTTGGAGTACGATCCTCATCGGATACGTAGATTGAGCGTTTTTTCGGGACGGACCGCACAACCGTCCGATTCACCAACCCAGTGAAATAGGGTTCACGAGCAATATATATTTCGGGACTTGGATTCGGGATCCGGCGGAATCTGGACTGTAGCGATTGACAATTGTTAACATTTGGGGGTACTTACACGACATGGCAAAACCTTCTCGATGGGTCTCGCTGACTGCTGGGAGCAGGTTCTAGGAAATACATATATATGGCTTTGCCAGTAAAATTACATTGCGCAATGAGCATAAAGGTTTCCGTGGTCTCCGCTGCACGCTGCGCGTAGATCACGGTAACTCCCGGCTCTAGCGGCCAACCCGCGGGTTCACTTGGGTGATCCACGTAACCATCTCTCGACAACACTTTTTTGACCACTCCTCCCCAGTTTTAGTTCCTCGGGCCCACCTGCTTGAGTTCCGTTGGGAGGTCGTGTGACCATACGTCTACGTTAACCTCCAATGGTTAGGTTTTTCGTGAGTGGTGTAAGATGGCGCTCGGAAGCCGGAGAGTCTGGGATGTTCTGGGTTTCGACTACTGGTAAGTGGCGGTACTTCTCTGTAGGTCGACAAAACAGGTGATATTGATGTTTATAGTCAAAGGGTCCTCCCTCTACCACACTTTCTGGTCTCCCCTCCATCATCTCCGACCGCCCCTGCCAAACATTCAAACCTCTACACCGCCCATCCCCCAGATGGCTTCTCTCATCGAGGGCTGGCTTCAGCCTGTGAACGGCCGTCCATTTGTCGACAACTCCTCAGATGCAACCACCTCCCCCCGAAAAGTCAAATCATACCTCACAGTCTACGACTCCTTTGCCGCTCTCGGCTACATATCTTCCGGAATTTTCATGGACTGCGAACTCCGATTGTTTCTGGGGAACCAAACCATTGAAGAAAAGGTCATTCACATACACGGGCGGTTCTCGGTGGTCGCTGCAGCTGATGAAGGCGAGGACCCCCGCCTTTTAGTTGAGGTCCATCGTTTTGTCGTTATGGGCGATCCGGCAAACGACAAGACTCCTGATGATCTTCGCACCTCCGTCACATTATCTGGCCGTGTTGTATCAGCCACCGATTCAACTGCGACTACCGCTGACAAGTTTTTTATACTCGAGGTGAGCGAGTACATTCGTGATCAAATAGAAACATTCAGTACTCGGTTTGTTATATCTTCTCTTCTTGGGTGCTTTCTAATACATTTTTTTAGCTGCCGCCTCAATAGAACAACCAGCAAGCGTTGGGACAAGACATCTGTACCAATCCCTGGCACGACCATTTTAGTCAGCGGGTTTCTCGATGGCGACAGTCCGGCCACAATGCAAGTTGAAGTTGAGACAATGCAATTCATCACGCCCACCCGTGGTGGTGAGGGGGTTGGTCCGGCACCCCAAACACCTGGAAAATCAAAATTTGGTGTTCCGATTAGGTTTGTCCATTGACAACGTGAAGTCCCTCTTTTATTAACCGCATCATAGCAGGATCAAAGGACAGGGGAACACCTCCCCAACTCCACAAAGGTACGACGGACACCCTTTTTGTTCTCTAATACTGACTCCACAAAGTTCGTCGTTGACCGCACAGGGTAAACAAAGTGCTAGACCACTTAGCATGCTCCCAGTTCCTGCGCTCACAACTACTGGTGAAGCTGAGGCTGGGCCGTCAACGCCGAGCCCGGCTAAGGGTCTGGCTAAGCGAACTCGCGCAGCAGCAAAACGAACAGAGAAGGTTTCCGCAACTACGTCAGCAGAGCCTATAACTGGTGACGAGGAGGATAGTTCACCGGTAGTGAAGAAGAAACAAAAGACCGGTTCTAAGGCATTGTAGTACTGGTATTTCGATACGACTTCTGCAAGTTCGTCCAATCATGTATAGTTTATTTGTTACTGGTGACTTCATGCACTTCTTGACAAAATGATAAATATGCGGTACCCTACGACAAGTCCGCCGTCCCTCCAATGTTGTTACTCGCACACCTGTTGCCCATCGTGAAAGACTTTCTCCATTTTGTCGCATGTACGTCTTTCGCGTCGATCGGTTGACTATTCGCGACAACATACTAACCAAGCTGATAGGGTTCCTACCGCACTGTAATGTCTACGTCTCCATTGAATACACTGGGCGTAGTGTTTTAATCCATGTCTACGGGTCATTACCCGGTGTAGACGCAACATTTCTGGTAAGCGTTGGACCCCAATATAATTATGGTACCAGTTTACGACGCTCAAAATAGACTTCGTTCGGTCTACCCCATTGGTTGTACGCTTTGTTGCAACATGTCAACGAAGACCGTCCGGATCTTGGTTGGGACAATGGCGTTGATGACATTTACGGAGACTTGCCTCTCCTCGAATAAACATAGTTTACTTTGGATACATTAGCTACATTGTTTCCGAAACCTCCCGCGTGTCGCTACGGGTCATATGATAACTGTATACTTCTTGATCATCAAACGCGCTGTCCGTTAGATCATATCGGGTGTCGGAAATGGGTTGAAAGTTTGGCGTAACTCAAACAATATGAGGATCAGTGCTGATATGGCAATAAACGGGCGACTATCCGTAAGACTAGAAACATCTCTAAATATCATAGAAGGGTGCCAATAACCGAGATTCACGCTGCCCGTGACCCAATGCAACGGACGGGGTCCTGACAGTTCCCCTATAAGTCCTTTGATATTCATCTGGGGTCGCGTGTACACGGCGTGACCTTACGGACGGTCGCGTGATATCTAGCTTACCTGCATTCCTCTGGACTAACTGGGATCGTTCGCATGGCGGATAGTCTCCGCGATTAGTTCGAGTGGGCAATCTTAAGTTTTCGAACGTCTGAAACAGCCGCAGACAAGATGGAACCGAGTACGGGTGGCAGCTACGTTAGCATGGGCATCAAATACCTGGGCCGTCGGGGTAAACAATGTGGGCTGACCGCAACGCCGTCCAGACGAACGGTCGCTGTACTGAATGAACGGGTACTGGCCACAGATGGGCAAAGGATCAGCCCAAAACCTGTATTGTAAGATAGACACATCTCCGGGCGATTGACCGTACGGATGCCGTCGCCCGATATCTAGCCTACCTGCATTCTTCTCGGCTAGCTGGGATCGTTCGCATGGCGGATAGTCTCCGCGATTAGATCCAGTGGGCGATCTTAAGTTCGCGAACGTCTGAAACAGCCACAGACAAGATTGAACCGAGTATGGGCGGCGTTAGCATGGCGGGGTAAATGTTGTGGGCTGACCACGGCGCCGTCCAGACAAACGGACGCCGCACTGAACGAACAAACGTTGCACCGTACGAAAGGACGTACGTTGCACTGTGCGAGCGAACGTACGCTGCACCGTACGAACGGACGTACGAGCGAACGTACGAGCGAATGTATGCTTCACCGTATGAGCGAACGTATGCTGCACTGTACGAACGGACGTACGAGCAAACGTACGCTGCACCGTACGAACGGACGTACGCTGCACCGAATGAACAGACGCTGCACCGAACGAACGGCTACCGGCCACAGACGGGCAGAGGATCAGCCCGAAACCTGTATTGTAAGATAACCATATCTCCAGGCAGTGCATGCACAGACTTACCAGGAATGCATAGAACAATATTTGTGATGCTTCTGATCGTTCCGATCCGCCACTGCAAGCAGTCCAACATCCGGCAGGGCATCAGCAACATGTCACCTTCGGTTCGCCCCCAGGACCCAGCCGATAGGACAGCAAATGCTGCGGACGTGACGAGCGGCAGTATAGATCAGTTGTTCGTTGAGGGGCAGCCAGCACATTAACCTCGCGCGCGGTCCCTATACTTTGCCCCACACCCGTTGTCCGCTCCGAGGTACCAGCCTCATTTACACACTGCCGAGATGGTACGATATGTTATTATCTGAGTGAGCCGTGATTAATGTCTAAGAATTGACAGACATCGACTGCACTCTGGGCGATTGGCCCCATTTCCTCACCGGATCTCCGGTGGGGTACTGTTGCGAATAACCGTGGCACCGTGCATGCATGCAAGATCTGCGGTGTTGTTCTCCTGACCGGCGAAAGACCAGGCTTCTGCTGTGGCCCGGGTGGAAACCGTTTCGCCCTTATACCTCCTCTCCCTCCTCTACCAACAGAGTATGATACCATTATCAATGATCAGAATATCTCACGTCTTTCACGTCGGTTGAATCTCATCTTTTCGTTTGCTGCATTGGAATCATCGCACACATTTCCAACACCTGGCAACCCATCGTTCGTTGCAATTTCTGGACGGATATACCACAGACTACGGGGTGGTTCCAACGCAAATTCTGCTGTTCGTTGGCTCCTGTACGATGGGTTTGACCCTTCGGCCATTCCACACAGTGACGCTTCGATTCCACCGCAGTGGATTACACTTCTTCGTGAATGCCTTCTACGGGTCAATCCATTGACACGTTCACTGTTCTTCCTCCATGATCTTTCAATCCGTAATCCTAACGACTTCTCGAATGCAAGTGTTGTAATTCGTGATACGGGTACTTCGGAAATTGCTGCAATCATGTACTATGACAACACTGTACTTTCCGACATCTCTCCTCGATGTCTAGTTGTTTCTCAGCAGTGTGGCCAAGATCAATATATTCCAACTGTCAGCCGTCTCTGGGAACCACTTGCGTACCCTCTCTTCTTTCCTTCAGGAACCCTTGGTTGGGGCTTGATAGGCTCAATTGGGGATTCTGCCCATCAATACAATGGTGGTGATCTTGATGCTCCCACAACTCAGATTTGGCTGTACCGGGCACGCCTTCTCCGGGAGCCACGCTTCCACATATTTGGTAGGCTTACAAATGAATATGTTGTTGACATGTTCACACGTGAGCTTGAATGTAGGCTCCGGTATATCCGTTCCAACCAGTCACGTCTACGATCCTTAGAACATGATGCTGCACTGATGGCTGAAGATACAGTTGAAGAATCTGAGAACATCTACCTCCCTGCCTCCTTCCTTGGATCCCGACGATGGGTTTCAAATCAGATTGCTGACTCTCTTGCCATTGCGGCAGCTTATGGCCCCCCCACTTTTTTCTTGACTTTCACATGTAACAGTGATTGGCCAGAAATCCAGTCACAGTTGTTACCAGGACAGAACTTCACAGACATCCCTGTGGTTGTATGTCGTGTCTTTAAGCAAAAACTTTCAAAGTTGATGTCAACCCTTCGCACAATGTTCCCCAATGCTGGGCGACTAATGTACTCAATCACTTCAATTGAGTTTCAGAAGCGTGGCCTACCACATGCACATATACTGCTGAAGTACACACAGGACTGCCTTTATCCTGAACATATAGACCAAGTTATATCTGCTACACTTCCATCAGACCCTGCCGATTCTGCATTAGTCCTGAAGTTTATGGTCCATCCATCACACCCCCCTGGCGCTATCAATCACATTCCCCCTGACAGTAGTCACCCACTCAAGTATTGTGAGCGATGGGTAAACAATGCACGTATATGTCGTTTTGGATATCCAAAGCCTGTAACACCACAAACAACATTCAATGAAAAAGGGAGAGTTCAGTACCTTCGACGTTATAAATCTGATGAAAATATTGTTCCACACTGCCTCCCTCTTCTGCGAAAGTTCAAGTGTCATATGAATATGGAAATTGGAGGATCTGGCCAATTATTCCAGTATCTGTTCAAGTATATCCATAAAGGTAAGATAATCCTCCAAACATTAAATACCACTAACTAACTGAATGGATACCAGGTCCAGACCGTGCATATTTTCGAGTCTCAGCCCAGTCAGAGAGTGAACAAATTGATGAAATTGAAGAATACTGGAATGGCCGCTACCATTCTGCTTCTGAAGCTACCTGGAGAATCCTAGGATTCAGTATTTCAAAAAAATCACCATCTGTTACATCACTTCCTGTTCACCTCCCAAACCCAATCCACAATCGGCAATACTCTAGCCACAAACAAGCAGGATCACTCTCAGCTCTTGAGCGATACTTTTTGCGGCCTGATGGTACATTTGAAATAGATGGGACCATTCAGTATTTTTCTGACCTCTGCTACTCTGAATACTTCCGACTCTTTCGCCTCCAATCATATGATCCAGCAAAAGCTAATGGTCAGCCTAACTACTTCTTGGAGAGGAACCCACCACCTAATGTCCCCTCTATGCATGTCATTCTTCGTCACCACAACAATCCACATATTACCCGCCTCCAACCAGTCAAATTATCACTTGGTGATGTCTTCTACCTCAGAGTTTTACTCCAGACTCAGCCAGCACGCTCATTTGAAGAGCTCAAGACAGTTGATGGTGTTTCCTACTCATCTTTCCAAGATGCCTGTATTGCACTTAACCTCTTCTCTGATGAGACAGAGGCAGAATACTGTTTTACAGAAGCAATTGCATCTTTGCACACCCCTTATCAATTGCGGCTCCTTCTGATTCACATGCTCACTAATGAGTGTATTACTGCACCAGCTGCTATTTGGGATAAGTTTCAGCAACCATTATCTGAAGACTTTCATGTTTCCAATGGTGGCAGCTGGAGCCTTGCTTTCTCAGATGCACTACAGGAAGTTGCAGGGCATCTCAGAGAGTATGGTAAAGAGCCTCAAGACTATGGCCTCCCTCAACCCACCTACATTGGTAATGAAGTTGCCGCAGAAATCCAGAGGTGGTCATCAGATATTCCTCAGCTCCTCTCAACAGCAGAGCAAGCTCTGATGTTGTTTAACTACGAGCAAAAGATGATCTTTGAGGTTGTCTGGAATGCAGTCCAGCAGAATCTCCCTCTATGCCTCTTTATTGATGGCAAGGCTGGCCGTGGAAAAACATACTTGGTTAATGCTCTCTGTTCTCAGGTACGGGGTCATGAGAAGATTGTCCTTGCAACAGCAACCTCTGCATTTGCAGCACAGCTATACCCTGGTGGCAGGACAACTCACTCTACATTCAAGGTATGTATAATTGCACCTCAGTGATATGCCTATGAGTAATGGGTTATTTATGCTAGGTCCCGGTGAATGAACGGAGTGAGATGCTAGAGTCATCAATCTCCCCAACTGATTCACGTGCAGCACTCATTCGCCAGTCCAGCCTTATTATCTGGGATGAGGCCCCTATGGCTAATCGTGCAGTTCTTGCCTGTGTTGATGAAACCTGCCGTCGGATCATGCAATCCTCTCTGCCATTTGGTGGGAAGGTGGTTGTTTTGCTTGGTGATTTCCGCCAAACATGCCCAGTTATCCGTAAGGGTACCAAAGCAGAAGTCATCAATGCAAGTATTTCACATTCAACTGTCTGGCCAAAATTTGCCATCCATCGTCTCACTACTCCCATTCGAAATGCTGAAGATCCCATCTTTGCTGCTTTTGTTGATGCAATTGGTGATGGAGGTGGACCAGAGATTTCATTTCAAGGATTGCAACATGCAACATCAAGGGCTGGCCTCATCCAATTTGTCTTCCCCCAAGATATAATTGGTGATCCTGCTCTCTGTTTACGACGCTGTATCCTTGCTCCTACAAATGCCCAGGTTGATGCCTACAACTCAGATATATTGAATCTCCTTACAAGTGATCCAAAACTCTTTTGTGCTGCTGACTCCCTCGAAGAACACATGAACATCTCTGATGACTCAGAAAGTGATGTTCTGCCAACTCCTGATGCAATCTTGGACTATGTCTCTAAAGTCCGGCCAAATGGAATGCCAGACCACACTCTGCTCATCAAACTTGGTGGTGTATATCGACTCCTTCGAAACTTTTCAGTTGACCGAGGATTGGTCAAAAACATACGTGTGGTTGTAACAGGTATTGGCCGAAAACTCATCACAGTCCATGTCCTGAAATCAGTTGGTGGTATGTCATTTATAGATCATGAAGACATACTCTTGCCCCGTATCACATTCAAGGAGACATTACCATCTGGTCACACTCTCCTCCGCAAGCAATTCCCCCTCAGCCCAGCATATGCCTCAACATTCCACAGTTGTCAGGGGCTAACACTTGACTGTGTTGGTATTGATTTGATCCGACCAGTTTTTACACATGGTCAACTCTACACTGCACTTTCACGAGTAAGGCATCGCAACAGCATGACAGTTCTACTCCCTGATGGTCAAGCAACAACAACAAATGTCACATACCATGATATTCTGATTTAGCCAAGTCCAGTACAAACTTTTTTTTGCTTTGATATTTATGTAAAGCCTGGACCCACTCACCAATTATGATCACATGGATCCAGAACCCAATGACATACAACATCACATGTTTCCCCTTTTATTTATCTTTTCTCCAATGATTTCATCAACTCACAGATAAGGTATATAAGGCAGAGCTATGTACTGTAATTTACAGCATCAAACAGAGTTCAATCTCCTTTCTCCTATGAGTGATTCTTACTGTGGTCATCAAAACCCATGCTACTCAGAACTTGACTGGCCAAAACCAATCAAGCTTCCCACACACTGAACTACAACTTCCTGCTGGTGACTCAGAATGAGGGGAAAGGCATGGGGAAGCAGTGGTGAAGGTAGGGTTCTCTGGTATATAAGAGAGTGATCTCAGTGCATTCAAAGTATGGGGATGGATCAGAAAGGGGGGGAACTGGGGGAGACATTTTGGGCTGGTTTTGACCATGTTTGTTACAGGGGAATGGGAGAGGGTAAGGCTGAGCACATTGGCAACCTAATTGCTTCCCCAAAGCGATGAGACCCTCCACTCTGGAAAGTGGGGAGAATCTCAGTCACAATGGGTAGGTGTTCAGTGTGCCAAGTGAACAACCAAATTGGGAGGAGGGGTGATGGGGTAGGTATGAAGGAGAGGGAGACTGGGAGCACACTTGGAGCCAAGGCACCACAAGTGCGTGAGAAAAACCAGGCTTGCGGCATGGGTAAGCCGCCCCAAAGTCAAACGTGAACGTGTTGTAATGAGAATTAGAGTCACTGTGAGTGGGAGATGTTCTAAAGCAGTGACTGGTAGGATGGAGATAATGTCATTGACAAAGATGTGCGGTGCCCATGTTTACAGTATTGAACCCATAAGTGTTGGGATCCTCACACTCAGCCTGAGAGGAATGGTGTTGATACCACTGAAACACTGAGTCTTGGGGCAGAGTGCATGAGAGAAGGGGTAGGGTGAAGGTAGGGATCAACCAGTATATGGTAGGGAGTGTTGGAGGATGGATAGGGAAGGAATCTGAGGGGATGCAAAGCAAAAATGAGATGAGGACAAGGCTGCGAGTGCAAGACGAAGGCAAGGATGATGAGGGTGAGGACTACTGACACAAAACAAGGGCTAAACAAGGACAAGGACAACAAGGACAACTGGGAGACTCAAGGGAAGTGACGAGATACTGGGGGAGAACTCTGCAAGGAGGATCTGGATTAGGGGGTATAGAATACAGACTTTATATATCATCTAGGGAGGCAACTCTCAGAAACTCAGCAGGAACTAAATACTGAGAAGAAAGGGGGAGAACATTGAGACACAAACAAAAACATTGAGACCTGAGGGAAAACATCAAGACACAAATGAACATCACAACACAAGAGGCAACATTGAGACATGAGAGGAAGGGGACATCAAGACACCAGAGTGGGGGTAGAGACTTGAGAGAAGATATAGAGAGGTGGGAGACTGCATCCCAATGTCATGATGTCGCAACACGGAGTAGCAACACATCGGAAACGTGCCGTCGTGACACGGAGTAGCAACACATCGGAAACGTGCCGTCGTGACACGGAGTAGCAACACATCGGAAACGTGCTGTTGTGACCCGGAGTAGCAACACATTGGAAACGTGCTGTTGCGACACAGAGTAGCAATGCATCAGAAACATGCTGTCGAGATTTGGAGAGCCACGAAAATTGAGGCGGGACACCACATACTGACCACCCACCTTGCAAGTCCTCGGAACATTTTCTAGCATTGCGTAACGTAGTTACTTTACACTTAACGGAACACATACGGTCGGTTGTTAAGGAACTCCAGGGAAATCACCTCAGTCGAGAACTTCTGAGGTTATGTGTTAATCGAGGACGACATCTGGCAATGTCTGGCCAGATTTGCGCCGGCAATCTCCATCCGGCAAGATCTGTTTTGGACAAGTCCGCTGATGATACCGACCATCCCGAACGCATCTCGCGCGCTCAGATTCCCGGACGCATCTCGCGCACTCAGATTCCCGAACGTATCTCGCGCGCTCAGATCCAACTATACCATTCGTACCATGGTCTCTATCCTACAATTCCCCCAAAACTCTAAGCTAGGACGTCCTGCTGGTTCCGACACTATATTTATTCATCTTCCCCCCCCTCGGATTCCGCTGTTCACCCTCTTCTCCAAAATGGCTGACGAGTCCATTTATTATATGTTTTCACGCCGCATTCCGCACTTGAGAGAAAGTAAGATTTGCGCATGTCATTTTGACGTTATAACCAAACTGACATTTCACTCACCAGAATTGCAACAACGAGACCGGCTGATTGACTCGCAGATTTATCTCAAGGTACTTGACTGTAGAGAAGTTCGGGTTGTTGTTCGGGGCAGCGGACACCCGTGCGCCTCTGCCGCACTACTGTTGGCCTCACTCCTTCGAGTGAGTGTTATCCGAAACCTCCGATATAGACGTGCACCTAACTTTCCTAGCCAAACGCCCACCGGTTCCCCCTGGTCTTCGATCTCGACTCCATCGAACCTCCATACGTATTCTACACACTCGACTTCACATCACACTACTTCCCATCACCCCCTGGAGACCCGTTCACCTTCAACGTCCTCTTCGCGCTCCGTATTCAATCAAAGCCAATGCTCGCCGTACAACTCGCTCAGTTCGTCTTCTGTGTAACGACCGACATTCAGTCTGTTTCAGCTGGGATGAAACTGTGGGATCTTACCTTCCGCGTGGACCGCAATCACATCTTCGGCGCGCTCCAATTTGAAACATGGGACAGGCATGAGAAGATTCAAATGCGAGGCAAATTCTACACGGACAGCCTCATCGCTACCGACCCTACGACAAACGAAGCAATTTTTTACTACGAACTGACCGGGAGACCACTCCCTTACCGCGCGGTAAGCACTTACGTGCAACAGATCAACAGAAGCTTAAGGTATGTCCAATTTCGGACCCTGCACATACCCTTCTTATATAACTATCGGATAGGGAGTTGACAGGAAACGGCCAGATTTACGAGTGGCACAGCCTTCCCGTTGTAGATACCTACTGACAAACTTATGAATGTAATTGTACGATCTGAATATTTGAATGTTTTCACGAATGTGCCGTGGCGAAGCCAGGCAGAGCTTGTAACCATTACGCACGTACGGATTTCACCACAAGAGAATTACCGTGGGAACTTGAAACAGTTTGAAAAGCTCATCAAAATAAGCCCCCCCTACTATGAAGTCCGGAGTCAAAACAATAGCCCCAACAGGACGGGGATGTGTCTGATGCGCCGTTCGGCCTTGTCCGGACCAATGAGGTGCTCGGTAGCGGGAATCAGCGGATTTTACTGGTGAGGAGGGGCTGAAGTAATGGGTAGCCAGCAACTGTCCGTAAGGTTACATCGTGTATATGCAAGCCCAGGTGAATATCAAAGAGCTTATATGGCAACTGCCAGGACCCCGTCCGTTACGTTGGGACGTAGATATCGTCTCAAAGAGTCAACCCCCATCCGGAATCTACAAACCGCGACGCCTACGCCGGGGTGTGCTGGCCGGTGGAAGCCTGACGGGGCCCCCTCCTCAACGTGTCATCTCCCCGACCTTATTCCTGGCCCTGCCGTGGTTGCGAGGGCACGAATCCATAGATGTATTCATGCTTTCCCTCAGCCCGGACGGTGAGCCCGCAACCCCCGAACCGAGCGCAAGTGCATCATCGTGGTCCATCTTTACATCGGAATGAACTGATTGTCGACCAATACTCCAACTGCTGGGATATGGCCAATACATAAAATTCGGCTAGTGACACCCTTCTATGAGGGATATATTCCTCTTTAGTCTCGTGGAGGCGCTGCCCGGGAGCCTTGTGGACCCGTAGCGCTCCAGCCATTTCTGGTATCTCCGGGTGAGGAAGACCATGCACACCTGGAACAGAGAAAAATAGTGGCGGCGACGGCCCGGCATGAAGGATCAATCAGAATCGAGCCCTCGATCTGTGCGGCTACGCACCTGGAAGACCATATCTGCCGACAGCAAGATGATAAGGGCTACGGTAAGAGTGTCGAAATCGGGAGAACAAAACACGGCTGTGGGGAAAGGGAAACCTTCGGCGTAGTCGGCGTTCGAGTGCCATATCTGGCCATCATGTTCGCATTCCCAAATGATATGGTCCTTTCTGCCATACACCGGGGAAGGTTAGTATGCGGGGGCGGCATAAAGTCCGTATATGATTTGGCGACGAACCCTTTTTGCAATTCCACGACCATCAAGATGGCGCGGATTCCGGAGGTGATACTGACAATTGGCCATAGGGATTTGCAAACGCAGATCCAGATATATGACCGCTGAAGTTCATGGAAGGAAAGTCAATGTTCATGCCAATGGTATTATTTCGATGGCCAGACGGACACTCACAGTCGATAACGCAAAAATGTTCAACGCCGCCACGACGGCGACAACGATTCCAATGCCTCCGTATATATACCATTCCGGGAATAAAAAGAAAAAGTATTGCCCTAGGGTCAGCAGGAAGATGGATCCCGCTATGCTGTATGCCTGCGGTTTCTCGGAGTGAGGGGGAAGGAACAGATAATCGAAATTGTTCCACGTACGAAGATCACAACTGCCCAGGCGATAGCTCCTGCGCGCTTGGGTGGGAGCCTCAGTCTCGAACGAGAACCGGAGATATTTGGAGACACGAACGAGAGGAGGTAGAAACAAGCAACTGTCGCACCCAGACACCGACCATTCATGCAAATTGAGTCACCAAAAGCGAGAAAACGACTGGGAAGAACGGCCGCACCACATGATTCGACGGAGTGCGCAATGTGATATCTCGAGGGAAGGGTAATGATTCGGGTATACCACCAGCTGTATATATACAGGTAACTACTCAGCTCAGAGCATGGAACGGGTAGCATGTCAGGGACGTCAACAATAGTAAAGGGCCATAGCTACCCTCCTAATCGAGTGGCTGTCCGTAAGACCAGGTATATCGTGGTATATCTCTAAACGTCGTAGAAGGGTGCCAGTTTCCAGGACGTCCAAGATTCGCGCCACCCACGACCCAATAGAGTGGCCGAGGCCCCTGCAACTTCCTTGGGGGTCCCCGGGTATTCGTCCGGGCGCGTGTACATCGTGCAGCACGGACAGTCACCTGTTGTAGAGCGGTATGCTAAATCCATATAAAGTAATATAAATAGACATAGCAACAAACGGTCTATACCCCGCGTGTCCTTATCGTAGTCTTATTATTCTATCGAGGCTGTCCGGTTGCCAGACGACGGCTCAAGGGGCCTAAGGGCGGAGGGTAGATCATGTAGGACGGATAGGATGGCCACCAATCGGGTGTCCAACAATTTGATGGCAAACAAAGCGGTGGATCAACCCAACCCCTCCGAACGAGCACCAAAACGGACCTGGCCAGGGCCCAACCTGCGCCACACTAGGACATCTCCCCCTCCCCAAGAGGAGATCCACTAGATACAAGGCCCTTGTCAAAAAAAAAACCGGAATTCGTATGGGAATCCGCACACGACATCTTCAAGATCGGCAAATTCTGGGACAGGATAGAAAGCTCTGAACGGGGAGGTGTGTGCGCACACTGCAACGCAGGAGAATCCATGGAACACGTGTTGAGTAATGCGGTGCACCGGCCAGAGATCACAAACACAATCCCTTGCCAACGGACTATGGAGCAAAAGGTTAAGCCCCGATCTCATCAAACTACGGCGTTCTCCTGGGCTGCGATCTGTCGAACTTCAACAGAGTCAATGACGACCCCAAAAAACGCCTCTCAGGGTTGAGGTGCACGATGTGGAAACCAAGATACGAAAGGACAATAACGCAGGACAACGACCTGACCAAGTCACACTCACCAAATCCCAACAAAACGACGCTCAGCTTCGCCCCAGAGATAGCATTATGTGGCGCAAAGCTCTCCCAGCGGGGCCCGGATGTTCTTATCGGCGCATCTGACCGCAAGGGCAAGGGTGAAGAAATCATGTACATCCCTCCCCGGGAAATGCTCAATTTGAGCGCTGGAAGGATAGGGGACCTGGGGTCGTCGTTTTGTTTCGCGGAGATGGCAAAGCGAAATACAAACTCCGCACATTGATCCAGTAAACTCATTGGATGAGCTGGCATCAGCACGTTCGGCTACATCCGGAATATCTTGCTTTTTCCCCAAGTGTGAGAGACACGTCCTCAGATCGCAACCCTCGCTCAAGTTGGGCTCCACCCCCATCTTCGCCTCGATTTCTCGTTGACATGCTATCTCGCGAATCCCTTCATTACATCCCCTCCCGGCCTTCCGTTCGATGAAACTGATCGAACTCCACCGCACGATTTTCTCTTATGGAACAAAGGGGTCCCTTGTTAGGTTGAATGGTGACCGGTGCCGGTGATACTTGACGACGACGAACAACCTGTATCTCCCAACTTGTCCTGGAACGCGTTCGTTCAGCGTATTACAGCGTGATGCACCCCGCACTTGGGGGTCCAAGGATGATAGATTTCAGCGGTTATCATCATCTCTATTTCTTCCGCTTCCCTCGTTCTCACTGTCATTTTCTCCGCTCTTCATATTGCCCGTCTGGCCCAGTCGAGGACGATTCCATCAAATGTGATCGCGATTCCTATAACTACGGAACAAGGTCACGAAACCCACGTATCCGTACGTCCGCACCTTGTGTGGTTCTCTACTCAGTTGAATTCCATTCAACTGTACGGAGTTACATGTGTCCCGAGCTGCCTCTCCAGTGGGTGGGGATGGGCGGGTGTTTGGCTGCAGATCTCCTGCATCACGTCCGCCATCGGCGAAGAGAATGTTCCGTCGTGCCATATAAATTCTTTCGGAGCCGCATTGCTCTCTGAGTATTCTCGTTGACCACAGCAGCGAAAAGTGACCTGGACTGAGCTATGCAAAACGCCCAGAACCCACACAGAGAGTTCAGGGAACCAAGTGCGTGTTCTGTCTGCTACCAGATGCCCGGCTGATCCTCCCATTACCAGCACAAGGAGCATTAACCCATTCTGAAGAACTCAACTCGTTAGGTGTGTATCCGCACATCGTGACGTCTAGCCCTTGAATTTGACCTTTACGAACCACCCGGACCATTAGGGATATTTGAGGACGGCTCCCCCCAGGATCCTAGTTTCAGTCTGAAGTCGTTGCCCCTACAGATCAGGGGCTTTGATACGACACACAGCGATTTTGATGGACAGGGGAGCGTTTTCCTACGATCCCCGGTGTTGCAGCAGACCGAGGTGGCACCGTTGGTATCGACTATATTTCTTGGGGGGCAGGAAGATCTGGTAAGTGCGGCGACTTGGTGTTTGGGTGTGGTGTAATCAGTTGACTTTCTTCATACCTCTAGAAACCCCCACCAACACCGAGACTTCGGACCATCCCACTGCCTCAGGAAACGCCTAAGATTGAGCCTTCGACTAGCTTGGCTGCTGCCAAGCCCGGTTTTATACAGTACGACATCCAGTCTGCGGTAAGTGGGTTTCTTTTACCCCACCAAAGGTCATGCTGTATGATAATGGTCTTGACAATAGTCAAACGAGGACGTTGATCGGGCGCCGGTCGATCTCCCCGGACCGGACCCCGAGATGCTGGATAACAGTACGTTCCTACCCTATTCCTGCTGAAGTGCGTTGAGCTGATTATCTTGTGCCTTCATAGCCTTGTCGAGTGCAACCCCGCAATGGGGTGAGGGGGGGCGAAGGGCTTGAGCGTGCGTGGCTCGGTGCCTGAGGACGGCGGTGCACGCTGCGATGTTGTGCGGTGGATGGGTTTGGGGATTCTCGGGGACAGGGCCCCTCCTCTTATATGGTGAGTCGGGGCATCTGCATGGACCCTAGGGATACAACGGACCGCCAATTTTCCTCCCCAACCTTTCCGATTCCGATGACCCACTTCGACCAGTGCCTTGCAGCAGTGCATATCGGCATGGACCTCCCGCCGGCATTCACAATTGCCAACTTACTTGGTCGGGGGCCGCGGCTTCGTACTTATTGTTCTCCCGCCACCGAACCCGACGATCTCACGATTTCCTTCATCGTTGCTCGGAAATAGGCTAAATCTGCCTTTGTCTTATTGTTCTTTTTTCACCCGCACCGTCTTCGGATTCATCCCTCGTGCATATATTTATTGCCACGTCGGCCGTGTTTTTTATATTTATTCCCCACCTATGTATACTCCGCTACCGACTCCTTGTGATATCATGTCTACATATCGACTTTGTACACCAGTAGATACACTGTGCCGCCAAATCTGATCCCACCCCCTAGCGGCTTGCCCCGGACTTTACCATATGGTAGGTATCGACACCGATAAGGTTCCGAGTGAGGACCACCGGTAATTTCCAAGTGCAAGGGGTGGGGAACAATAAGGTCGTCGGGCCGACCGTGAACTTCACGCATGATTCGAATATTGAACGTTGAACGTTGAGCGTCGAAAACCGGCGATCTCGTCGTATGACGTTCAAGGTACACACAAAATGAATTATATCATACATATATTCCTTCGCACGTCCACAATGTCGTACGGACGCCGCACATAGTATCCCTCACCCATCGCACAAGCATCGGGATTATCCGGTGGCCGTGATCCGATCATGCCCCCGTAGTTCCGGAGGTTGGGAATCACGCGATCAAACTTAGGATGCCAAACTTTGTGAACGCTCCGGACTCCTGAAGGAAATCTGGCACACCCCTCCGGCTCGAGATGATCTTGGATACTCCAGGAAGGTTGTCGAAGTGGCCCTCCTCGGGACATAGCGACAGCGACTCGGCCTGTCTGGTCACAATCGGATAATGGGAAAGATGTGCTTTCGACTTCGGGGGTTCAGCGAACTCGTCCTGAGAGTTCTTGACTGGTCGCGGAACCGGTCGGTGCATATGGAAAACGTTTGGAGGGAGCCTTAGGTCGTGGATATCGTGGGGGATAAGGTGATCCCCCAAGTTGGACGGCACTGTCGAGGGATCGAACCCGACTCCCAGAATTGGACCAGGCGGCGATCGGTGTCTAACCACTACCCACAAATTCGTTCTCCGGGGGTTCGTTCTCCGAGGATTTGCCTGACCCCGGCACCGATATCGCCGTAGGGTGGCACGTAGATCGAGACTTGACGGAGATCTCGGTCTTTGGGTGTGGTGACCTATTCGGCTCTCAGTGGTGCGGGCCGAAAACCGTATCGTATCGTGTCGTTTTCGAGAGGCAGGGCCAGGCCACCTACAGACGAAGGTACGCTTTAGCCCCAGCGTGGAACCAAAATGAACGAACGTACCGGTCAGGTCATACGTGACATCAAGACATTCAAGAATATCGTCACCAACTCCATCATCCACTGAAGGTCTTCCCCCCGAAGCCACAAGAACATGGTGAAGGCCGTTTGGTAGGTCCGGTAGTCGACGCGTAGTATTCCTCATCCCTCCGAACATAGTAGCCTCGAGAGGCCCAATAAACCGAGGTGAGATCTGTCGCTGTCCATTAACACGTCATCGCCGGTCAGGTCCTCGGGAAGGGGAAGGGAATAAACGGGGTTGGAAGTTTATGAGGATGAAAGCATCACGGGCTCCGCGTGGGATGGCTTGAGGATGAGTGAGAGTCTGGAATGGGGCGAAGATTCTTTCCGGGCCGTTGAGTCGTTTAGCTCAACCGCACGACGCGGGAAAAAAAATCTAGACCTAACCTTCCACTTCCGCATCAATCACTGCGACGGCATGACCAACGAACCGGGAGAGAGAATGGTACGCAGAAGATTTCTGAGGATTCTAGAATGTCTCCCTCCACGACTCAAGGTCACCGACGGAACGGAACTTGATATTTCCATCTCTGGCGCTCTGTTCCCTACGCTCCGATTGGCAACAAACCAACTCAAAAGCTGTAGATATCACCCTCCGCAATGTAATGCAACGCGTGTACTCGTGCAATGGTGTTTTTCGGTTTCCTCCCCCCTTAGCATGTCTTCAGTCCCATCATTCCACCTCTCGTCTCTTACATCGTATTGTCTGTTGGTCGCGTTTTGATACGCTTCTTCCTTCTTTTGCTCCGTCGACGCACTTGACTCTTCTCGACGTTGTTCGTTTCCTATCCATATTTGCACTGCAACCCCGGACGTTTTCCGTTCCCGGGATAGTCTCGGCGCGACTGTGATTACTGTCCTCACAACCCCTTCTGAACGTAATGCCGCGGTACTTCGGAAAGGCGCGAAGCTGCGTAGTTTGTGAGACGCGTACTATCAGCTCTCTACTTATGGTCACACGCGCACTCACACGACCTTAAGTAGACGCAGCCGTAATCAACTCCTGTATAGAATAGTCGTACAGAAGAGTGGTCGCTCCGCGATCAGCACTCACATAAGTATACACCTCCTTACGCTCACTCAACAATTTACCCTGTCACAAGCCTCCTTCACCAACTTTACTACATCTTCAGATCGTGGCTTGATTGTGCATTTGAAAGGTTTAGGTCCCCTGATGTGACGTCAGTTACATTGCTACCGCGCGAACCGATGTCCCCAGAAAAACATACCGAACGAGAGAACCGCTGGTGAATTCGGCTTTGGGAATTTGAGGATTCCCGTCCTCGTCCAGGGCAGGCTTAACGTTGAACACAGCAGGTACGCAAGCGACGACAAGGGACAAAGTACGGAGAGCAAAGTGTCGGCCGGGACAGATCCTGAGGATCACCAATCCAGTCATTCGCTATCCAGGGAGATGTGAACCGTGTCGCTTACCTCCTTCCAGCACCGAAAACCCTATCTTCAGGGTTAAGCACCGATGGGTCGATTTTCCCGTCCTTCAGGAACCTGTCCGGATTGAATGTTTCTGGGTCGGGGTAGATGCTCGGATCGCGACAAATCGCCCAGATGTTTTGGACAATGGTTGCTCCTGCAGGGATAAAATGCCCCTGGTATACGTCGTCCTGTGTGACTCTGGTTGGGACGCCGATAGGGAGGGGTGGATTCCACCGGATGACTTCCTTCACAATGGCATTGATATAAGGCAAATCATCCCAGTCCGAGAAATCCGGAAGGCGGCCCTTTCCGACGACGCGATCCAGTTCCGCCTGCGCCTTCTCCATCACCCTGGGGTTGAGGACCATCGCTAAGAGAAACGTCTGTATCGTAAATCTTGTCTAAACGCGGGGTCAGCAAAGTAACGGACGGTCTGGCCAGGTTCGTAACGCACTGTCTCGGCTCCGGCTACAACGCTCTATGAGAAACACGGAAAATGGTGTGAGAATTCCAGAGAAGCGTACCACCAAACATAGCACCCGTTACGTCCCGTATCACTTCTTCGTCAAAAGTTGACTTCCCGTGATCCTCCAAACGAGACAGACAATCGGACGCCACGGAGTGAGAATACCCCTCACCGGACTAACCATCGCACTTGAGTTTTAAACAGAATTCAATCTCGGGGTTCTCTGTAGACTGACCTTCATGGCGTTCTTAACATATTCCATGGGACTGTTGACAGCTACCTGGAACTTGTCGCATGATTTTCTGGCAAGAGCCTTGAACTCTGTCCCCGGGAACCAGTCTGGGAGATACCGCACTGTCCAAGGTTCCGTCAGTTGCTTACGGGTGTTGTTCAGGTGTGCCGGGACGCACGCATAGGGATAATATCGACGAGGAATTTTCCGGGTACCGTGGCGGCCACAAACGCATGTGTTGCTTCGAGGGATGCCTTGAGAAGTGGATCTTCGCTCGACCTGACGTCGATTCCATAGGTTGCGGACAATATGACGGCTCCAGGCAGACTTCGGGAGTTAGGGGATACGTAAGCGGTTGGATTGGGTGGAAAGGGTGGGACACGACGTACAGTTCCACCTCCTGCATAAAATGTTGGGGTTCCTCCAACAAACTCAACAAGAAACGATACGTATATTTGTACTGATGACTGTCGAAGCTTCCGGATAGCCTTTCGTTCAAGGCTTCGTGGCAAAGTCTGCGACGAACCCTCCATCGTCCACCGTAGGGCATCAGCGCGAATGACCACTCCGACACCCCAGTCCTGTCAGTAACGAGTGGCGATTAGGAAAGAAACTTCTTCGTAGAATAGGATCCCTGTCTCACAGTTGCAACATAGGCGTTTGGGGCTACAATTTCGTGTTAGGAACGGAAGGTGAAGATGAGTGGACCGCTGACTCTGTCTGCATATATGGCCGACCGTTTCTCAACCAGATCCGAAATGGCCTGGTCACTGCTCAGGACGACCATGTCATCACCCATGAGTCGTAAGTATAGGATATCTGTGCCTTTCGGGAGACAATTTCGGAAATTTCCGCGAAACGTGATAACTTGGAAGCGTACCGTGACGATTGGCCAACGAGGTGAGGGTTTCCCAGATGGGGACGTCCTGGAGGAGATCCAGGACATTCCCCAAGATTGGATAGCCCTTTGGACCCGGTGGATGTGACAAAGCGGGTTTCTTCCACCTCCTAAGAGCGAGGACCGCAATACCAAACAAGAGTAAGCTGAGGACGGGAACGTCAAGCATGGCAGTAGGGGAGAGAGGGGGGAGGGGAGGATGGGAGGTTGCCACAGGGTCTTATACCAGCACCCCCCATCGCCATTGAATGTTATTGATTCGACGAACGACAATACCCGTAGCCCTGGGGAAGACATTCGACATCTCAAAATCAGTAATTATCTCTTATCAATGAGGTAACATGACGTGCGCAAGAACAGCCACCCATTCCTTGGGGTGTCAGGGGAATGCCGAAAGAACGCTGATGAAATATAGCGCGCCAACACTGTGAAAACTCAATACAACAACATATGTAAAGACTCTCAATGAAAAGGTCGTGGGGGTCCAAAGTCCGAGTTTCGGAAAAAGCTGGGTGCTTGCTGAAAGCACTCAACGGCACCGTCACGATGGCACATAAACCATACAGGTTCGCTGAGTTACTTACTGAGCTGCTGAACGTCGAGCGGGTCGGACGCAAAAATATAAGTATCTGAATTACTCGCTACAATAAGCGACGAGCTGGCCCTGGTGCACTGAGCCAAAGCAAACCAAAGCAATCGACATAGTGATTTCGAATTTAATTTAGCCCCGCAAGAGCCGACCAAATGATGTGGGGTCGTGATGAAGAATTGGGATCCAGAAGGAACCGCTAAAAAGGCGAGGAATCTGATACACGCCACTGGGGTACATCGGAAATAGGTTGTGTGTGACCAACCCTTGTTCGCGGTTCAGTTTGGAGATCCCGGGACTGACGAGATACGACTCGGGGTCCATCCAACTTGCGAGGGTTACAGGTCCCGGGCTGACAGAATAGAAGCCAGGTCGGTATCACACCGCACGGGGGCAGGGAAAAAAGGGGGAGACTTACCGATTTCCAGCAGCAACCCTAAAACCGCCATTGTACTAGAACAGCTCACCCCTTAACCAGGGACAGTGAAGACCGTTTACTAGGTTCGGCGGTCGACATGTAGCATGAGTAAGCTTAACAGACCGTTGTGATGGACACGTTGTCACCAGTAAGGGTCAGGTCCTCAAGAACGGAAAGGGGCCGAATAACGTCGGGATGTGAGATTTAGCGACGGTATACCGGGACATTGCTGGTCGAGCTTCGTGTCTCGCTGGGTTGGTGGTTGGTTGGCTACACGTGTCCTTTCGTGACTCCTATTCTCCTACAACTTGGCGCATTTTGGGTCGAATTTTACAGACAGGGGAGTCGAGGCATGGAAACGACAGAGCGTCGTGGCCCGAGCCGTCCCCTATTGTCGTTCGAGGTGGTACCTGACGGGATCCGTAACGTCGAGGAGAACAGAGACCGTGTCGGAGGTCCAGTAGCCCACGACCGAACGGAGAGATGACCGGAGCATCGAGTAGATCGTTGTAAGTCGCTGGACCCATGGCAAACGAATATGAAGGGTCGACGATTGGGGAGAGGCGGCGAGTGGAGGATATATGGTAAATGGGTGGTTTAGGGACGCGCTTCTGACGGAATGGCCAGAAAGGCCGGGTGGAAAGTAGGCGAAGTTGAAGACACGGTGTTGCACCAGTGGTCAGTGAACAAAGTTTAAGAGGATTGCTTCATGACGTTCTGGACGGGAGCAAGCCGATCAGGGGTGCGCGATAAGGCGGAAAGGTGGAAAGGCGTGAAGCTGTGCGGTTTGCGGAACGCATGCTGTCAGTTCTCTGCTTACGGTTACATGCGTGCTCACACGACCCTAAGTAGACGCTGCCGCGATTGAATCCTGCATAGAATAGTTGTACGGACGAATATCGACAAGCAATGCGGTTGGTCCGTTCGGATCAACGCTCACATAAGTATACACCTCCTTAGCTCACTCAACAATCTACCCTGTCACAAGCCTCCCTCACCAACTTTACTACATCTTCAGATCGTGGCTTGATTGTGCATTTGAAAGGTTTAGGTCCCCTGATGTGACGTCAACCACATTGCTACCGTGCGAATCGATGTCCCCAGAAAACATACCGAACGAGAGAACCGCTAGTGAATTCGGCTTTGGGAATTTGAGGATTTCCGTCCTCATCCAGGGCAGGCTCAATATCAAACACAGCAGGTACACAAGCGACAACAAGGTACAAGGTCCGAAGAGCAAATTGTCGGCCGGGAAAGATCCTGAGGATCACCGATCCGGAAGACGGCCTTTTCCGACGACGCGATCCAGTTCCTCCTGCGCCTTCCCCATCACTCTGGGGTTGAGGACCATCGCTAAGAGAAATGTCTGTATCGTAAATCTTGTCTAAACGTGGTGTCAGCGAAGTAACGGACGGTCCAGCCGGGTTCGTAACGCACTGTCTCAGCTCCGGCTACAACGCTCTATGAGAAACACGGACGATGATGTGAGGATTCCAGAGAAGCTTACCACCAAACATAGCACCTGTCATATCCCGTATCACTTCTTCGTCAAAAGTCGTTTTCCCGTGATCGTCCTGATCTTCCAAACGAGACAGACAATCGGACGCTACGGAGTGGGAATACCTCTCGCCGGACTAACCATCACACTTGAGTTTCAAACAGAATTCAGTCTCGGGCTTCTCTGTAGACCGACCTTCATGACATCTTTAACATATTCCATGGGACTGTTGATAGCTATTTGAAACTTGTCGCGTGATTTTCTGGCAAGAGCCTTGAACTCTGTCCCCGGGAACCAGTCTGGAAGATACCGTACTGTCCAAGGTTCCGTCAGTTGCTTGCGGGTGTTGTTCAGGTACGCCGGGATGCACGCATAGGGATAATATCGACGAGGAATTTTCCGGGTACCGTAGCAGCCACAAACGCACGTGTCGCCTCGAGGGATGCCTTGAGAAGTGGATCTTCGCTCGACTTGACGTCGATCCCATAGGTTGCGGACAATATGACGGCTCCAGGCAAGCTTCGGGAGTTGGGAGATACGTAAGCGGCTGGATTGGGTGGGAGTGGTGGGACACGACGTACAGTTCCACCTCCTGCATGAAATGTTTGGGTTCCTCCAACAAACTCGACAAGAAACGGCACGTATATTTGTACTGATGGCTGTCGAAGCTTCCTGACAGCCTTTCGTTCAAGGCTTCGTGGCAAAGTCTGCGGCGAGCCCTCCATTGGCTACCGTAGGGCACCATAGCAAATGCCCACTCCGACACCCCGGTCCTGTCAGTAATGAGTGATGGTTAGGAAGGAGACTTCCTCATAGAATAGCATCCCTGTCTTACAGCTGCAACATAGGCGTTTGGGGCTGCAATTTGGTGTTAGGAGCGGAAGGTGGAGATGAGTGGACCGCTGACTCTGTCTGCGTATATGGCTGACCGTTTCTCAACCAGATCCGAAATAGCCTGGTCACTACTCAAGACAACCATGTCCATACCCAGGAGTCGTAAGTATAGGATATCCGTGCCTTTCGGGAGTCAATTTCGGAAATTGCCGCAGAACGGAATAACTTGACGCATACTGTGACGATTGGCCAACGAGGTGAGGGTTTCCCAGATAGGGACGTCCTGGATGAGATCCAGGACATTCCCCAAGATTGGATAGCCCTTTGGACCCGGTGGATATGACAAAGTGGGTTTCTTCCACTTCCTGAGAGCGAGGACCGCAATACCAAACAAGAGTAAGCCGAGGACAGGAACGTCAAACATGGCAGTAGAGAGGGAGAGTGAGGGAGGGGATGATGGGGGGTTGCGCAGGGTCTTATACTAACACCCCTGCCGCTATTGGATGATATTAATGTGGCGAACAGTAACACCTGTAGCCCTGGGGGAAACAGTCAACCTCTCAAAACCAATAGTTGACTCTCATCAGTGAGATTCCCGGGACGTTTACGTCTAGGGTCTTAGCGACTTTTATCCCTCAAACCTTAATTTTTCAGTGCGCGTACGTTGTGCTTGTTTGGCCCGGCACGTGCCCTCGTGCTTTGCCACCCTCCTCTCGCAACGCACCAAACGCGAACGAAGATCGGGACGCCCTTAGAGTGGTTCCGTCTTCTACCGCATCCACAGCGGTTTCCATGCATTATTCCGCTATCTCCGGCTCGAGTGTAACTACGCTCGCATGTCCGTTCAAATGTGACCGTGACAGACCAAGATTTGTGATCCCACATGGAATCCCGGGCTCTGCCGCCTGTCGGCCTTATGACATAATGTGCGCAAGAGCAGCTGCCCTTCCCGGTTGGGACGTCAGGGGAATGCCGAAACAACGCTGATGAAACATAGCGCGCCAACACTGAAAACTCGATACAACAGCATAAGGACCCGCAATGAAGAGTTCGTGGGGGTCCAAAGTCTGAATTTCGGGAAAACCTGAATGTTGACTGAAAGCACTCAACGGCGCTGTTGCGACGGCACAGAAATCGAACAGGTTTGCTGAGTTTTTGAGGTGCTGAACGTCGAGCAGATCGGACGCGAAAGTACAGGGGTGATTGCAACAAATGGCAGAAAAACCTGCCGCACCAACTTATCTGAATGAATCGCTGCCCACAAGTTCGTTCTCCGGGGATTCGTTATCCAAGGATTTACCTGATCCCGACACCGATATCGCCGTAAGGTGGCACGTAGATCGAAATTCGACGGAGATCTCGCTGTTCGGGTGTGGGGACCTATTCGGCTCTCAGTGGTGCAGGCCGAAAAACAGTATCGTGTCATGTCATTTTCGAGAGGCAGGGCCGGGCCACCTACAGGCAAAAGTTCTAGGCTTCAGCGCGGAACCAAATCGAACGTGCCGGTCAGGTCATACGTGACATTAAGACACACAAGGGTATCCGTGCACATCGTTACCAACTCCATCCACTGAAGGTCTTCCCCCCGAAGCCACAAGAATATGGTGAAGGCCATCTGGTAGGTCCAGTAGCTGACGCGTAGTATTCACTGTCCCTTCGAACATAGTAGATTTGAGAGACCCAATAAACCGAGGTGAGGTCTGTCGCCCGTGGAAAGCATTGTCATTGTCCATAAACACGTCGTCGCCGGTCAGTATCAGGTTCTCGAGAAGGGAAGGGAACAAATGGGGTCGGAAGCTTATGAGGATGAGTGAGAGTCCGGAACGGGGCGAAGGGTCTTTCCGGGCCGTCGAGTCGTTTAGCCAGTCAGCCTCAACCGCACGACGCGGGAAAAAATCTAGACCTAACCTCCCACTTCCGCACCAGCCGCCGCGACGGCATGAGGGCGACCAATGAATATGGAGAGAGCATGGCATGCAGGAGCTTTCAGAGGATCCTAGAACGTCTTCTTCCACGACTCGAGGCGCCCCACCCCATTCTATACCGCCCCCGATCCCTCCAGCCCACGGGAAGGATAACATCTCGTTCTTTTGTTCTGTCGACGCGCTTGGCTCCTCTCGATGTCATTCATTTCCTATTCATGTTTGCACTGTAGGCTTGGACGTTTTCCGTTCCTGGGATCGCTTCGACGCGATTGTGATTACTGTCCTCGCAACCTCTTCCTGAACCGTGATAAGGCGGAAAGGCGGAAAGGCGTGAAGCTGCGTGGTTTGGGGAACGCATATTGTCAGCTCTCTGCTTACGGTTACATGCGTACTCACACAACCCCAAGTGGACGCAGCCGTAATTGAGTCCTGCATATAATAGTGGTGCAGACGAATATCGACAAGCAATGTGGTTGGTCCGTGATCAGCGCTCACATAAGTATACATCTCCTTACGCTCACTCAACAATTTACCCTGTCACAAGTCTCCTTCACCAACTTTATTACATCTTCAGATCGTGGCTTGATTGTGCATTTGAAAGGTTTAGGTCCCCTGATATAATGTCAACCACATTGCTACCGGCGTGCGAACCGATGTCCCTAGAAAACATACCGAACGAGAGAATCTCCAGTGAATTCGGCTTTGGGAATCTGAGGATTTCCATCCTCGTCCACGGCAGGCTCGATATCGAACACAGCAGGTACGCAAGCGACGACAAGGGACAAGGTCCGGAGAGCAAAGTGTCTGCCGGGACAGATCCTGAGGATCACCGATCCGGTCATTCGCTATCCAGGGAGATGCGAACAGTGCCTCTTACCTCCTTCCAGTACCGAAAACCCTATCTTCGGGGTTAAACACCGATGGGTCGATTTTCCCGTCCTTGAGGAACCTATCCGGATTGAATGTTTCTGGGTCGGGGTAGATGTTCGGATCGCGACAAATCGCCCAGATGTTTTGCACCACCGTTGCTCCTGCCGGGATAAAATGCCCCTGATATACGTCGTCCTGTGTGACTCTGGTTGGGACGCCGATAGGGAGGGGTGGATTCCACCGGATGATTTCCTTCACAATGGCGTCGATATAAGGCAAATCGTCCCAGTCCGAGAAATCCGGAAGGCGGCCCTTTCCGACAACGCGATCCAGTTCGCCCTGCGCCTTCTCCATCACCCTGGGGTTGAGGACCATCGCTAGGAGAAACGTCTGCAACGTAATTTTTGTCTAATAGCGGCGTCAGTAAAGTAACAGAGGACACAGCAGGGTTCGTAACGCACTGTCTCAGTTCCGGCTACAACCTTCTATGAGAAACACGGACGATGGTGTGAGGATTCCAGAGAAGCTTACCACCAAACATAGCACCTGTCACATCCCGTATCATTTCTTCGTCGACAGCCGTTTTCCCGTGATCGTCCTGATCCTCCAAACGAGATAGACAATCGGACGCTATGGAGTGGGAATACCTCTCGCCGGACTAACCATCACACTTTAGTTCTTAACAGAATTCAATCTCGGGGTTCTCTGTAGACTGACCTTCATGGCGTCCTTAACATATTCCATGGGACTGTTGACAGCTATTTGGAACTTGTCGCGTGATTTTCTGGCAAGAGCCTTGAACCCCGTCCCCGGGAACCAGTCTGGAAGATACCGCACTGTCCAAGGTTCCGTCAGTTGCTTGCGGGTATTATTCAGGTGCATCGGGACGCACGCATAGGGATGATATCAATGAGGAATTTTCCGGGTGCCGTAGCGGCCACAAACGCATGTGTTGCTTCGAGGGATGCCTTCAGAAGTGGATCTTCGCTCGACTTGACGTCGATCCCATAGGTTGCGGACAATATGACTGCTCCAGGCAAGCTTCGGGAGTTAGGGGATACGTAAGCGGCTGGATTGGGTGGAAATGGTGGGACACGGCGTACAGTTCCACCTCCTGCATTAAATGCCCGGGTTCCTCCAACAAACTCGACAAGAAACGATACGTATATTTGTACTGATGATTGTCAAAGCTTCCGGACAGCCTTTCGTTCAAGGCTTCGTGGCAAAGCCTGCGGTGAGCCCTCCATCGACCACAGTAGGGCATGAACGCAAATGACCACTCCGACACCCCAGTCCTGCCAGCAATGAGTGGCGGTTAGGAATGAAACTTCGTAGAATAGGATCCCTGTCTCACAGCTGCAACATAGGCGTTGTGGGCTGCAGTTTGGTGTTAGGAGCGGAAGGCGGAGATGAGTGGACTACTAACTCTATCTGCGTATATGGCTGACCGTTTCTCAACCAGATCCGAAATAGCCTGGCCACTGCTCAGGACGACCATGCCCTCGCCCACGAGTCGTAAGTATAGGACATCTGTGTCTTTCGGGAGACAATTTCGGAAATTTCCGCAGAACGGAATAACTCGGAAGCGCACCATGACGATTGGCCAACGAGGTGAGGCTTTCCCAGAAAGGGACGTTTTGGGGGAGATCCAGGACATTCCCCAAGATTGGATAACCCTTTGGGCCCGGTGGATATGACAAAGCGGGTTTCCTCCACTTCCTGAGAACGAGGACCGCAATATAAAACAGGAGTAATCCGAGGACAGGAACTTCGAGCATGGCAGTAGAGATGGAGAGTGGGGGAGGGGAGAATGGGGGGTTGCCACAGGGCTCCCGGGACGTTTATTCCTCAAACCTTAATTTTTCGGTGCGAGTACGTTGTACTTGTTTGGCCCGGCACATGCCCTCGTGCTTTATCACCCTCCTCTGGAGTCCTCTCGCAACGTTCCAAATGCGAACGAAGATGCCCTTTAAAGTTATTTATTCTTCTACCACATCCACAGCGGTTCGGCAGATTTACAATTTCGTCGGCGGTTTCTACGCATTACAGTTACTCAGCCACCTCCAGTCTCGAGTGTAATTACTCTTGCATGTTCGTTCAAATGCGACTACAACAGACCTGGATTTAAGTATGACCCTACAACTGTTGGAGTCCCGGGCTCTGCCACCTGTCGGCCCCAGGCCTTATACAACAACATATGTAAAGACTCCCAATGAAAAGGTCGTGGGGGTCCAAAGTCTGAATTTCGAAAAAGCTGGGTGCTTGCTGAAAGCACTCAACGGCGCCGTCGCGATGGCACAGAAATCGAACAGGTCTGCTGAGTTACTGGGGTGCTGAACGTCAAGCGGGTCCGGCGCAAAAATATAAGTATCTGAATTACTCGCTACAATAAGCGGCGAGCCGGCCCTGGTGCACCGAGTCAAGGCAAACCAAAGCAATCGACATAGTGACTTGGAATTTGGTTTAACCCTGCAAGAGCCGACCAAATGATGTGAGGTCGTGGTGGAGGATTGGGCTGACGGCATACGACTCGGGGTCCAACTGACGAGGGTGACAGATTCCGGGCTGACAGAATGGAAGCCAGGTCGGTATCACACCGCACGGGGGTAAGGAAAAAAAAGGGGAGGACTTACCGATTTCCAGCAGTAACCCTAAAATCGCCATCGCACCAGAACAACTCACCCCTCAACCAGGGACAGTAAAGGCCGTTTACTAGGTCCAGCGGTCAACGCGTAGCATTTCCCGTCCTTCAGAATAGAGTAAGCTTAAGAGGCCGTTGTAACCGGTAAGGGTCAGGTCCTCGAGAACGGGAAGGGAGTAAATGGGGTTGGGATGTAAGATTTAGTGACAGTACCGGGACATTACTGGTAAAGCTTCGGGTCTCTCTGGGTTGGTGGTTGGTTGGCTACACATGTCGTTTCGTGACTCCTATTCTCCTACAACTTGGCACATTTCGGATCGACTTTGACAGACAGGGAAGTTGAGGCATGGAAACGACAGCGTCATGGCACGAGTCGTCCTCTTTTGTCGTTCGAGGTGGTACGTGACGGGATCCGTAACGTCGAGGAGAACGGAGACCGTGTCGGAGGTCCAGTTGCCCATGACCGAACGGAGAGATGACCGGAATGTTGAGTAGATCGTTGCAAGTCGCTGGAACCACGGCAAACGGGCATGAAGGATCGACGATTGGGGAGAGGCGGAGAGTGGAGGATATATGGTAAATGGGTGGTTTAGGGACGCGCTTCCAATGGGATGACCAGAAAGGCCGGGTCGAAAGTAGGCGAAGTTGAAGACACGGCGTTGCACCAGTGGTCAGTGAACAAAGTTTAAGCTGAGAGGATTGCTTCATGACGTTTTGGACGGGAGCAAGCCGATCGACCGCGAATACTGTTTTTTCTTCACGAAATGGCTCTCTTCGCACGAGGCGCGCCATGACAAGATAACCGCCCGTGTCCACCAGGCTTTGGCTTCCTTTTCACAGCCTGCGCGCCACGCCGTTTTTTCTCAAACTGCCTCGAGTTTCGACCATGAATACCAAGTCCCAACAACAGGAACGGCAGAACACCGCTCTCTCCTCCCTGAACGCGGCTGTCGAGGCCTTGAATCTCGCCAAGGAACTTTCAACTGTTGCGCCAGCCAAGGCCGTTTTTGGCACCGTCACCGTCATCCTCACGATGATCAGAGTGAGTTCCTCCTGGCCTATGTGGAGCGATTGTGAAACAAAATACACCTAGGACTCGATGATTAACGAAGCGGATTGCGTCGAGCTTGGACTGGCCTGTGCTGATGTCTGTACCACCCTCGACCGGGGACTGCAAGGGAAGAGCCTGGACGATGTTAATAACTCTGTCCGCGAGGCAATCTACCAGCTAACGACGTGAGTCACACCAGCGATGTACACCTTGAGTACCTCACTGACGATACTTTCGATCGGATTTCAGGACGGTCGCGGATATCCAAAGGAAGATAATCAAGCAGGGCGAACGGAATGTTCTCTCTCGACTCTTCCACGCGAGGAGTGACAAAGAGACGATTGCCGCCTGGAGGTCGGATCTCAACAGGATCCTTCTCCTGTTTAACGTGCGTTCCGTCGATTATGGGCGACTATTATTGACTATTAATTCCTAGACCGAGCTTGCAATAAATACACATGTGACCGTTTCGAACATTCATCACGACGTTGTGAACATCCACCACGGTGTTTCGAACACCCACGCCATCGTTTCCGATATTCACCGGAATATACTCCAGAGTCATGGGGGGACTGATGGCCAACATCGGGCGGTAGGTGACACTCATGCTCCTCGCCATCGCCGAACAAATGTTTACAATCTCCCAGACCCAAAAAAGGTCAGCGATCTCGACTACTGCCGGGTGCAGCATCTTATCCTTGCATCTAGTGCACTTGGAGAATCCCCTCCCCCAGCGCCGAGGGTCTTCTATGGACGCGACGAGTTGATCGAGAAGATCGTCGATTTTGCAGAACACCTTACACCAGTTGCACTAATCGGTGCTGGTGGAATTGGCAAGACATCCATCGCTCTAACCGTCCTCCACGACGACCGCATCAAACAGCGGTTCGGCGACTGCCGTCGGTTCATCCGGTGCGACAAGTTCCCTGCCTCGCCCACTCATTTCCTCCGCCGGCTCTCCAACGTCATAGGCGCAGGCATCGAGAACCCCGAGGACCTGACCCCCCTACGGCCATTCCTCTCCTCCAACGAAATGTTCATAGTTCTTGACAACGCCGAACCCATGCTCGATCCACAGGGAGCGGACGCGCAAGAGATATATGATGTGGTGGATGAGCTCAGTCAGCTCAGCAACGTTAGCCTGTGTATCACATCCAGAATATCTACTGTCCCCCCCGGCTGCGAGTGGGTCGATGTTCCGACACTGTCGATGGAGGCAGCGTGCGACACCTTCTACCGGATCTATAAGCATGGCGAGCGGTCCGTCCTGACCAGCAACATCCTGGAGCAACTCGAGTTCCACCCACTGTCAATCACCCTGCTTGCCACAGTGGCGCACCACAACAAATGGAACGCCGCTCGGCTGGCCAGCGAATGGGATGAACGTCGGACAGATATGCTCCAGACGGAACACAGTAAAAGCCTTGGCACGACGATCGAACTCTCGCTCTCCTCCCGAATGTTTCGAGAACTCGGGCCCGAGGCCCGGGACCTCCTTGGAGTCATTGCGTTTTTCCCCCAAGGGGTCGACGAGAAGAACATCGATTGGTTGTTTTCCACAATTCCGGGGAGGAAGAACATATTTGACAAGTTTTGTGTTCTCTCTCTAACGTATCGAAGCGACGACTTCATCATGATGCTGGCGCCGCTCCGGGACCACCTTCGCCCCAAAGACCCAATGTCATCTCCACTCCTACGCATGACCAAGGACCATTACTTTGGCCGACTATCAGTTGATGCTGCCCCCGACAAGCCCGGGTTCGGCGAAGCACGGTGGATCATGTCGGAGGATGTGAATGTTGAGCATCTGCTCGATGTCTTCACAACACTCGACATGAAATCGAACGAAATCTGGACCATTTGCATTCATTTCATGAACCATCTCTATTGGCACAAACCACGGCTTACGATCCTGGGACCGAAAATCGAGAAGCTCCCGGATGACCACCCCTCCAAGCCACGATGCTTGCTGCAGCTCTCGCGGTTGTTCGATAGGGTTGGGAACGATGTGGAACGCAAGCGGATCCTCACCGGCGCTTCAAGGCTCTGGAGAGAGCAGGGGGATGACGGTCAACTCGCTCGAACATTGTTGAACCTATCTGACGCAAACCGGCTGTTGGGTAACCATAAGGAAGGGATCCGACAGGTGGAAGAAGCTTTGGAAATCTGCAAGAGGCTCGGTGACACGGCGGAACAAGCACGGTGTTTGAACGACCTCGCTCGGCTGTTGCATGACGATAAACAACTCGACGCTGCGGAAAAAGCCGCATCCCGCGCCATCGGTCTCTTGGAGAAAGGCAATCAATCCCTGGCCTGCGACCTTCATTGTGTTCTTGGTAAAATATACCGTTCAAAGGGCGAGAGAGGGAAGGCCATTCACCATCTCGAGACGGCCCTCGGAATCGCGTCCTCTCTAAACCAGCACGACGCACAGTTTTGGACTAATCACGCCCTGGCCGAGTTGTTTTTTGATGAAGGCAGGTTCGATGATGCAAGCGCTCATGTTCAACGCGCCAAGTCGCACGCGGTCAATGACGCATACCTCCTGGGTCGCGCGATGGAGCTGCAGGCTGGATTTTGGTATCAACAATGTAGGCTTCATGAGGCGAAGGCTGAGGTGCTGCACGCTGCCGACGTTTATGGGAAAGTCGGGGCCGCGAAGGATGTGGAGGACTGTAGAAAGCTCCTCCGAAGGATTGAAACGGCAATAAACGATGGTGAGCCTCCGGAAATGGTGCTAATTCCGACGCGTACTGATTTTCTATTCTCCGTGAACAGAGTGAAAATCTCAACAGGACACCCATTTCCCATACCTCCGTCCCTCATGGGGCTGTCCACGAATACCCAATTTTTACTTTTCTCGGCCCGAAAGCTCGTCGACCTTTTTCCCGAAATACACATCCTTCGCGACGTCTCATACACACATGTTCATAGTACGAATGTAATCCTCATTCATTCGGGAGCTGCGAAGGTCGCAAAGAAACTTATCAGCTCTGCGCATGCTGTTCGTGCAAGGCTATAGGTATATAAGGGTTCTAGTGTAACAAGGTACGGTTTACGGAGCACAAATCAATAAAAACTATTCGACAACATACCGTATCGTAACTCTCTAGTACAATGTACTCCCCCAGCCCGGGAACCTGGCAAGAACCCAAACCTTCGGGGGATTTCCGTTATAATCCTCTGTCCAGAATCTCGATGGTGTGCTCCTTGAATTCACTCTGCGTGTGAAGGTTCCTTACCACTTTACCGCGTCACTTCTATCCGGGGTCCCCCTGAGGATGGTCTGGCCGACAGGTCGAACCGCGTCCGATTGCCACGCTTTATCCTTGGGGACGGGGGTAATTCCAACCTCCTTCAGCCTTTTCCCGCTGGGGATCGGGTTGGAGATGGGATAAAAGACACTGCGGTCGGAAGCGCGGATGATCTCCCACGCTGGCTAACGAGTACCGTCTCCGGCTCGGGTTTCTCACCACCCTCCGCCACGATCGATTCACGTCTCAACGAGTGCAGCAGGCAGCGCGCGCTTCTCGACCCGATTTCGGCGACGATTTGATGGATCGCTGTAGCGCGCTGACGCAAAGATGCGACTTATTGAGTCGTTTACTTTCCAGACAGTCTCCACAGACCGCAGCCACTGTGGTCGCTCGGACCCCTTCTCGACTATCAATGCCCTTCGGACGTTACTCCGATCCCAACGACCCAGGGGACCTGATGACATGAACGCGTTGTCAATAAGTGTTCTATTTTCGAGGGGAAATCATCGAACAACGTTGACCGAGCAGAGGCGAGCACAGTGTCTAGTGCCCATGCCGTGGCGGTGGCTTTTGTCAGGATTGACACGACAGAGCCTACTGGATTCCCTGTTGGTTGAACTGATCCGAATCCAAGCCTTCTATTTTTGCCACAAGCACCTGACGCCCAAATCGCGTGCGACAACAGTATGTACAGCGCACCGACCGAGACCACGAGGCTAGGAGGGACGTTCCTTGGATGTTCACGTTCGCGTCTAGGGGTTTGCACCCGCTAGGGTGTCAGAACTTTGAGCGTGCAAAGGGGCCGTGAGACAACGTTGAAGAGACCGCAACCTGCTGCAATCCTATCTGCCTCCATTCGCACATTTGAATCAGAGGACCAGGTTCAAGTTAGGGATCGCGAGGCTGTGGAAAAACGTCGAGTGCCACTGAGGGAGAATGTGTTGGCATCATGGTGTACGCCGGATCCACCCGGAACAACTTGTCTTTTCCCATGACAGTCACGTCCCCAGATCACAGCTCTCACTCAAACCGGACTTCGCCCCTATCTTCACCTCGATTTCTTAAGCTTGTCGGCGCACTATGTATCTCGCAAATCCCTTCATTGCCTCCTTTCTGCCTTGTGTTCGGTGAAGATGATGAGATGAGCCCCACAGCACAATTTTCTCCTGTGGAACAATGGGTTCCGTCGGTAGGTCAACTGGTGACCGATGTCCCTTGACGACGACGAACAACCTACATCTCCCAACTCGTCCTAAAGTGCGTCCATCGGGCTGTACTGTCCAACATATTGTGACGTGATGCAGCCGACGCTCGGAGGTCCAACGTCCAATGGTGATAAATTGCAGCGGTTGCTATACTCTCTGTTCCTTCCACTGCCCTCGTTCTTATTTTCTTTTCTCCCGCTCATCCATTGCCTGTCTGGCTCGGTCGAGTGCGATTCCATCAAATATTAATCGTGATTTCCACAACTGCGGAACAGGGTCACAAACACGTGTAACTGCACATCCGCGCCTAGTTCGCTTTATTTCTCTCTACTCGTTCATGTTCTATTCGACTGTGCGACGTCACATGTGCCCGAACTACAATGTCTCAGTTCGCTACTCCGCCACTGTACCGCAGCACGACCGTTTTTACGTGATCTACCCCCTACCGAGAACGCAGATTCGGCGAGTCCTTGTGACGATGTGCAGTTTCTCCGGACCGACCGTCCACCCATCAATTGGTGTTACTCTCCAAATGAGTGGGGGTGGACAGGTTGTTTGGCTGCGGATCTCTTACATCACGTCGGCCGTAGGCGAAGGGGACGTTCCGTCATACCCCTGATATATAAACCCTCTTCCGCCTCTCTCTCGAAGTTGCATTACTCCTCGAGTATTCTCGCTCACCACAGCAACGGAAAGTGATGCACATCGTCTGGATCCCTCCCGGGGAGAGTGGGTGTTCTTGGAACTTGAACTTGACTATGTGATGGTCGACTGATCCTCCCACTACCAGCACAAGGGGTATTAACCCGTTCTGGAGAACTCGGCTCATTAGGTGTGTATCCGCACCTCGTGATGCCTGACCCTGGAATATGACCCCTGCTGACCGCCCGGATCACAGGGGTATTTGAAGACCGCTTCCCCCACAATCCTGGCTCCAGTTTGGAGCCGTTGCCCTTACCGATCAGGGGCTTCGATACGGTGCGCAATGTTATTAATGAATGGGGGAGCGTTCGCTAACGATCGCGGCTATTGTAGCTATTCCCGGTGAAATTGCCGGTATCAGCTGTGTTTCTCGGAGTGGTGGCAGATCTGGTGAGCACAGTGACTTGGTGTTTGGGTGTGTATAGTCTGTTGACTCTCTTCATACCTGTAGAAGCTCCCGCCAACACCGAGACTTCTGACCATTCCGCTGCCTCAGGAAGCGCCTGAGGTTGAGTCTTCGACTAGCTTGACTGTTGCCAAGCCCACAATTATACAGTACAACATCCAGTCTATGGTAAACTTTTTTTTACCCCACCGAAGGTCATGCTATATAATAATGGCCTTGACAATAGTCAAACGAGAATGTTGGTCGAGCCCCGGCCAACGTTCCCGGACAAGACTCCGAGGTGCCGAAGGCGACTCTGCAGGGGGAGACACAAGGGGGTGAGGGGGAGTGAAGGACCTGAACATACGTTCGTAGTTCGGTGTCTGAGACCGGTGGTGCGTGCTGTCACGTGGCACAGTGGACTCGGAGGTGGGTGTGGTGAGCGGCAGTGGGTGGATTTGGGGGGTTCTCGGGGAGAATGGCCCCATCTTATATGGCGGATCGAAAACATCCGCCCGAAGCCTGGGGATACAACGGACCCCCCTAACTTTCTCTTCCAGTTTAATTTTTATGTTCCGATTTTCGACGACTCACTTCGACCAACGCCCCATAGCCGTCCCCGATATGGATGGACCTCCCATCACCGTTCGCAATTATCTATCTAGCATCGGTTGGCGGACGCGACTTTGTACTTATTGTTCTTCCACGGCAGGTCCCGACGGTCTCACGATTTTCCTTTTCATTGCCCGTCAGCCTTTGTTTCATCGTTTTCCCACCCTCACCATCTTTGAATTCATCCCATGTTTATTGTCACATCGATCGTGTTTTTTATTTATTCCTGACCCACCTCCGCCACCGGCTCCTCGTGATATCACGTCTACACATCGACGTTGTACACCAGTGGATATCCAAGTACAAGCTGCATTGTCTAATTTGATCCCTCTTCCCGGTGACTCGACGCGGGCTTCAAAGTCTGTCACATGGTGGGTATCGACTTCTATAAGGTTCCGAGCAAGTCGACGGTTGGTAACCTCCAGATGAAGAGCAGGGAACAATAAGGTCCTCGGATTAGCCGTGAGCGCGAACGGTCCAGGGTCCATACACATGTCGCGCAAGGGTCCAAGCAACGGACGTGTAGACACTCACAGGTTCAGCGACGGTACGGTGCTCAGTACGTCGCCACCACTTTATTTAAAGTCTATGACGAGCCGGACGAAAAAAACAAACAACGAAGGGTCACCGGTCACCATTCACAACGTGTACCCGAGGTTATCGCGAATATAAGGAGATAAAAAGAAAAGAGTGGTTAAGGCTACAGCACCCGATCGTTTTCAACTGCTCAGAGTGACTCAGCACATACCCTTCCTCCAAATTCGCCTGGTTCAACCTGGGCAGCGCCGGGACCATCTACGAAACCCATCTAATGATCTGAGGAGACGTGATCGTGGTCTTGCAACCCGTAGCGGTAGCCCCGCAAATCGAATTTACTTGAGCGTCAGTGTAGGAGAAACCGCTGGTGAAGCTGAACGAACCTCATCCGACGCTAGCGCTTCCGCGGGTAGTAGAGGGATTTGGGGTATGGATATCGGACATTCTACCTTTGATGTGCAAAACGACGTTTGTGGCCAGGAGGAAAGCTGGAAAAGGTAGCATCGACAACCAACCAGAGAGATAGGAAGGATGACCCGGTGTTCTACTCCCGATGAACACTCCAGTGCCCAACATTCCTACGCGAACTTACTCGTGGTTTATAGCCACAGGTGTCAATGGTCAATCTCCCGATTATCAACGGAGCGGGGAAACGTAGGAAACAGACAGATGGGATGCGGGACGTAAACTGACACAAACTACTCGACAACATATCCCCAACTTCACGGTATTCGCCCAACCCAAGAACATGACAAAAGCCCAAACCGTCAGGGCACCCCCACTCGCCGCTTTCTCAACCCTCTATACAAAATCCCGATGGCGTGCCCCCCGAACTCACCACGCGTGTAAGGTTCTTCGCCACTTCAAACTCCGCGCCTCTTCTCACCAAAGTCCCCGGAGAATGGTCCAACTGACAACTTGGATACAACGGCGACCACAACCTTCCTATGCTAAAGTCAACGGGCGAAGGAATGGTACCCCACGGGGAACGCATTGAAGTTCGGTGGGTAAGGGGAGTCTGCTGTCGAGGATAACGGCGTGCTGGCGGACCAGTGACCCGCGGACGATGGGGGAACGACGGGGGGCCGGCGATTGGGGGGAGGATGCATGGCGGATGGGTGCTTCGGAACCATCCCTGCGACGGAGCAACCGGAAAAACCAAGCCGAGAGCAAGATGGCGTTGGGAATACAGCGCTGTGCCAGCAGTTGGCAGCTGAAGCGTTTCTTCAGGGCATTTTGAATGAGAGGCGGGGGGAGTGAGTTGAGGGTCCTGGGTGATCGACCGAGCGCGTCGCGACTTCAAATGCCACGGTCACGAGTACAATCCTCTTCACCAAATGGGTTTGTTTACACGAGGCGTGCTATGACGAACCGGCCGCTCATCTCCGTTAGGGCTCGGATTCTTCCTCACAGCCTGTACACCGCACCGATTTCTCACAACCGCCTCGCGTATCGACCATGACAGCCAAATCCCAACGACTGAAAGGACGGGGTGGTGCTCTCTCCTCGTTGAATGGGGCAATCCAGGCCGTCAATCTCGCGGAGGAGGACTCGAGGATCACGCAAGCCAAGACTGCCTTCGACTCCGTCAGTGTTCTTCTCGCTATCATCAGAGTGGGTTTCCTTCTCGTCCTCATCAATCAACTGGCGGCTAACGCTGCATACAGGACACGATGGTCGACGAAGTGGACTGCGTTGGCCTCGGATTAGCCTGTGCTGATGTCTGCATAGCCCTCGACCGGGGGATGAAGGGGAGAGGTGCGAATGAGTTCAGTCAGTCCGTCCTCAAGGCGATTGAGCAATTGATAGTGTAAGTGAAACCAGTAGAGGTGTATCTTGTGCATGGCTTACTTACCGTGCCTCGGATCGCAGGGCTGTAGCGGAAATCCGGGGGAAGATCGTCAAGTGGGGGAAACGGAATATGGTCTCTCAACTCCTCCGCGCGAAGAGCGATGAAAAGGCGATCGCCGCCTGGAGGTTGGACCTCACCGGAATTCTCCAAGTATTCAACGTGCACCCTCTTCACTATTGTGTGACCGTCACTGACTTTCCGCTTCCAGACCGAGCTTGCGACAAACACACACGCAACCGTTTCTGACGTTGCGAACACCCACACTGTCGTTTCAGACAGTCATCAAGGTGTTTCAAACGCCGAAACCATCATCTCCGACGTTCGCCATGACGTATCAGACACCCATGCCACCGCATCCGGAGTTCGTCACGATGCCGCGCATACCATCCCCAACGTTTCTGAGGTCCGGAATGACGCTGTGAACACTCGCGCCGTTTTTTCCGACATCCATCGCAACGCGTTGAAAATCCGTGAGGATAAGGACGGTCAGAGTCGAGCGGTAAGTATCGCGCGTACGTTACCCGTCACCAAGTAACCACTGATCACTGCATAGACTCACGCCAGGTCAGCGATCTGGACCATACATGAATCCATTGTCTAATGTTTGCCTTCAGTGCACCTGGGGAGCCGCCAACCCCATCACTGAATACGCGTGGAACTTCCTCTGATGTTCGCCATGACGTCAAAACGCATGCCATCGTTTCGGAGATTCATCGTGAAGTTGCGGACACCCGCGCTATCGTTTCCGACATTCATCATAAGATGCTGGAAAGCCAGGAAGGGACCGGTAGTGAACATCGATCGGTGAGTGTCACTCGTACTTCTTCAGCGAATACGCACTTACCGTTTCGTAGACTCAAAATAGGTCAGCGATCTCTACTACCGTCGGGTACAGCACCTCACACTTGCGGCTAGCGCACCTGGGGAATCCCCTCCCCCAGCGCCGAGGATCTTTTATGGACGCGACGAGTTGATCGAGAAGATCGTCGGCTTTGCAGAACGTCTTACCCCAGTTGCTCTCGTCGGTGCTGGCGGAATCGGCAAGACATCCATCGCTCTAACCGTCCTCCACGACGACCGCATCAAACAACGGTTTGGCAATTACCGTCGGTTCATCCGGTGCGACAAGCTCCCTGCCTCACTCGCCCATTTCCTCCGCCGGCTCTCCGACGTCATCGGCGCAGGCGTCGAGAATCCCGAGGATCTGGCCCCCCTACGACCATTCTTCTCCTCCAACGAAATGATTATAGTTCTCGACAACGCCGAATCCATACTCGATCCGCAGGGAGCGGACGCGCAGGAGATATATGATGTGGTGGATGAGCTTAGTCAACTCAGCAACGTCAGCCTGTGTATCACATCCCGGATATCTACCGTTCCTCCCGGCTGCGAGTGGGTTGACGTCCCGACGCTGTCGATGGAGGCTGTGTGCGATACCTTCTACCGGATCTATAAGCATGATGAGCGATCTGTTCTGACCAGCAACATCCTGGAGCAACTCGAGTTCCACCCACTGTCGATCACCCTACTCGCTACGGTCGCCCATCACAACAAGTGGGACACCGCTCGGCTGGCCAGCGAGTGGGATGAACGTCGGACAGATATGCTCCAGACGGAATATAACAAGAGTCTTGCCACGACCATCGAGCTCTCGCTCTCCTCCCGAATGTTTCGAGAACTCGGGCCCGAGGCCCGGGATCTCCTTGGAGTAACCGCGTTCTTCCCTCAAGGGATTGACGAGAAGAACTTCGATTGGTTATTTTCCACGATCCCCGGCAGGAAGAGCATATTTGACAAGTTCTGCGTCCTTTCTCTCACGTATCGAAGCGAAGGCTTCATCACGATGTTGGCGCCACTCCGGGACCACCTTCGCCCCAAAGACCCGAAGACATCTCCACTCCTACTCATGGCCAGGGACCGCTACTTTGGCCGATTATCAATTGATCTTGATCCTAACGGGCCCGAGTTTGGAGAAGGACAGTGGATCGTGTCGGAGGATGTGAACGCCGAGCATCTGCTCGATGTCTTCACAACAGTCGACGCAGAATCAAACGAAGTCTGGAATGTCTGTGCTCGTTTCATGAACCGCCTCCGTTGGGACAAACCACGGCTCACGGTGCTGGGGCCGAAGATCGAGAGGCTCCTGGATGACCATCCCTCCAAGCCGCTATGCTTACAGCACCTCTCACGGTTGTTTGATAGGGTTGGAAACCGCACTGAACGGAAACGGGTTCTCACCCGCTCTACAGAGCTCTATCGAGAGCGGGGGGATGACATTCAACTCGCCCGGACATTGACGGAGCTATCTGGTGCAAACCGGATGCTGGGCCTCTTCAAGGAAGGGACGGGGCAGGTGGAACAAGCCTTGGAAATTTCCAAGCGGCTCGGTGATACAGCGGAACAAGCACGGTGTTTGCGTGACCTCGCTTGGCTGTTGAACGATGACGAACAACTCGACGCTGCCGAAGAAGCCGCATTCCGCGCAATCGATCTCTTGGAGGAAGACAATCAGACTATGATCTCTGAAGTTCACAACGTTCTTGGCCAAATATATCGTTCAAAAGGCGAGAGACAGAAGGCCATTCATCATCTCAACATCGCCCTCGGAATTGTGTCCTCTCTCAACCGGCACGATGCGCAGCTTTGGATCAACTACACCTTGGCCGGGTTGTTTTTTGATGAAGGCAGCTTCGATGACGCAAACGCTCACATTGAACGCGCCAAGTCGCACGCGGTCAATGACGCTTACGGACTAGGTCGAGCGATGGAGCTGCAGGCTGTATTTTGGTATCGACAATATAGGTTTGATGAGGCGAAATCTGAGGTTCTACGCGCCGTCGAAGTCTATGGGAAAGTTGGGGCTGTGAAGGATGCGGAGGACTGTAGAGTGCTCCTCCAAAAGATTGAAGCGGCAATGGACGATGGTGAGCCTCCAGGAATGGCGCTACTTCCGACCCGTACCGACTTTCTATCCTCAGTTTCAAGAACGGAATGAAAGTGCGGACAGGATACCCCTTTTCCGCTGCATTGTTCAAATCAACATCATCGCCATTTCCATGCCTCCCCTCCTCGCACGGCTGTCCCCAGACACCAAGATTTCGCTTCTATCTACCCGAAAGGCCTTCGGGCTTTTGCCCAGCATATGTATCTTTCGTAACATCCCATGGACACACGTTCATAGCACGAATACCATCCTTGTTCGTTCGAGTGCTGCCAAGTTCCAAGGGTGATCGTAAAGAAAACCTCGGTTTTGCGCATACGTTTCGTACAAGGTCGCCGTTGTGGATATATGAGGACTCAAGAGCAACATGGTACAATCTACAGGGCATGGATCAATGCAGACTATCCAACAATATATCATATCGTAACTCCCTTCACCGTATTCTTCCAGCCCAGGGACCTGGCAAGTGCCCAAATCGTCAGGGTGACCTACTCCCACAAGTTGGTCAACTCGATTATCCCTCTCACCGTTGTCTTCGGGAACAAGCCCCCTTATACCCATACACCTCTCGTTTCCCCTCCCTCATCACGACATACATGATCTTCATGCGAACTGTGCGTGACTCCCGGAACTGGACGAGAGTGGTTGAGGTCCATCCAGTCCCTATAGATCTCTTCTCCGATGGTTTGTCTGATTTTTGCAGGGCTACCGGTGGGGACAATATGATGGGGGCCGTAGATTGGAAATCTTTATGTTTGGACACAATGATTTCGAGCGCTACAACGATCCATCTAATATAACCTCCATCTTACCCTGCCCCATCGACTCCTAGTGTCTGTTGCCAGCGTGTCGATGTTTTCCGACCCTCAGGTCCTGGATCAATGCGAAGGGAGAGCTAATATCCGATACTCCAGCCTACCGTGCGGGCAGACTGTCGTGACGAGGCATTCCACTCGTGCCTCCGTCCTCAACGAGAGACATGCATTTCTGTCGTCAGTTCCATGTAGCCCTCGGGGTTCGCAGCACGGCGCTGCGTGCAACACGTCCGCCTAAGTACCAGCTGGTATTGGCTGACCAGCAGGGAGCGCGTAGCTGAAAATGGAGGTTTGAGACTATTAGACCCATCGGATGAAGGAACAGTACCTGGACAAGTGGAGTCTGCCGTCGAGGAGAACGACGAGTTGACGGTCCGGTAACTCACGGATAATGAAGGAAGGGCGGAGGGCCAGTGGTTGAGGGGGATACGTGGCAAATGGGATTTTCGAAACATGTGTCCGACGGAGCAACCGGAAGAACCAAGCCGAGAGCAAGATGGCGCCGAAGATACAGCGTTATGCCAGCAGTTGGCAGGTGAAGCGTTTCTTCAGGACATTGTGAATAAGAGGTGGCGGAGTGGGTTGAAGGTTCTGGGTGATCGCCGGATCGCCGCCGTTGCCAGTGACTAACTGATCCGGATCCAAGCCTTCCACTTCGTCACAGGCACCAGGCCTCCGAGTTGCGTACGAAACGGGCGTAGCGTGCCAACCAATAGCATAAAGTAAGGAGGGACGTTTATTGGATGTTCGCGTACAGGGGATTTGCACCCGCTAGTATGCCAGCATTTCGAGCGTGCAAAGGGGTTGTGAGACGGTGTTGAAGAGGTTGCAATCCTATTCATCTCTGTTCACATCTCTGGGTTTGATTTCAGATCCGAGGACTCAAGTTCAAGTTAGGGGTTCAACGAGGCTGTGGGGGGACGAGTCCGTTGCATCAAAAAGAGGAAAAGAAACGGGACGCGCGGCTCCAATCGGAACGGAACATCATGTCTCTCCCCATGACGGCCACGTCCTCAGATCACAGCCCTCACTTGAACTGGACCCCACCCCCATCTCCATTTCGATTCCTTGTTGACATGCTATCTCGCGAAGCCCTTCATGACCTCCTGTCAGTCTTGCGTTTGGTGAAAATGATGGGACGAACCCCACAAGACGATTTCTTTTTGTGGAACAAAGAGGTCGTTTGCTAGATCGGCTGGCGACCCTTGACGACGACGAACGCCTGGATCTCCCAAATCGTCCTAGAGCGTGTTTGTCGGGCTGTACGCTCCAACATATTGCGGCATAATGCACCCGACGCTCGGGGGTCCGAGGATGGTAAATTGCGGCGGTTGCTATCCTGTCTGCTCCTTCCACTGCCCTCGTTCTTGTTGTCTCTTCCCCCGCTCATCGCATCACCTGTCTGACTCAGTCGGGGACGATTCTATCAAATATTAATCGCTATTCCCATAACTGCGGAACGGGGTCTCGAACCGCGCTTGTCTGCATGTCCGCAACTAGTGTGCTTTCTTTCCCTCCGCCCATTCGGAACCTGTCCAACTGTGCAGCGCTACATGTGTCCCGTCTCGGCCCGCTACTCTGCCACTGTGCAACACAACTGCTCTTGCGTGACCTACTCTATTCTACATCATCCTCCTGACGGTGTGCGGCTCCTGCATGTCCATCCATCCGTCAATCGGTGCTATCTTTCATACTAGGGGAGGGGTGGACGGGTTTTTGATCATATATTTCTTGCATCACACCCACCGTCGGTGAAGAGGACGTTCCGTCGTGCCCCTCTGATATATAATCCTCAACCCGTCTGTCGGAGTTGCACCAGTTGAGTTCTTCTCTTCGACGGTATCGACAGCCTATCAACGTCAACATGTCGGGTGCTCGTATCCCTGAGTCCGAGTGGGTCAACTTTGACAATGATATCGAGGGGTTCGCGGGATCCGGTACGCGTTTCCCCTGTACCTTGGCCTAGACCAAGAAACGGTCCACTGACCCTTATTACCGTCACCAGCGCGGGAGGTTTTATGCCGTTTGAGTATGAGTCCTTCCCATCATACACAGGGGACGATCCCCAATAATGGGGGCTGGTCGTGGTGGGGCGGACCCTCAGATCCAGACTTCCAGCCTCCTAATCCACTCGGTATGTACCCCCGGATGCCCCCGCCAACGCCGAGGCTGCCTCCGGTCACCCATAGCCACAATGGCTACGACAACCCCTTAGGTGGTGGGGACAATATCCACCAGCCCACTCGCGAGTGGGCAGATGGTTCACCCCGAGATGGTGAAACATCCATGAGCTTGGCTGTCACCAAGCCCAATAATACAGAGAACGGAAACCAGTCGGAGGTAAGCAACTTTTTTTACCCTGCTAGATCTCGTGCTCAGTATCATTGGCCTTGACAATAGACAGGCACTCCGGATGCCCGAATCACCCGGCGTCTTGCTCAAATATGCGAGGCACTGGGGATTCCTTCGATGGGAATCGAACTCCTAACCCTCCAGAGAAGTATGTCAGATTTTCTGAGAAGGTTTTTTGACGCTTGCCTGATCACCTACGATGCTAGTTATTGTAGTATTGGGAGGAACAGTTCTCAGTTGGACTACCGGGACTGACAGAAACAGGAGGAGGGAGGCACGGCGTGCGTGCTACGAGGAGTTGTGGAGATTGGTCGGATCCCCAACCGAGAGGCCTTCCCGTCTTCGAGTGCTTGACAACGGTGTGTGGTCGTCACTTCCATGGGAAGTTCTGTGGTCTGATTCTCGTGGGTCTGTAGTTTTGGCGAAGGTGACCTCGCAAGATGACGGAGCGCTGGATAGCGAGGTGGGACACCAACCATATAGGGTGGTTCGTCTCGGCAATTGGTGAATGAACCGGACGCCCACGTGTGGTTTGTTTGAGCGACCTAGCCGTGTGGTGTGGTGGGAGTTGGTGGCGGGTGGTGCGGTATGTATGAGAGCTCTTGTGAGAGAGGTCTCCTTTTATACGGAGGATCTGAAACATCCGCACGGACCTCGGAGATGTAGCTGACCTCCCTATCTCCTTTCCATTTTCGTTTTCTTTCATCCCCGATCTTCAATGGCTCGCTTTGACCACCACCTCACAGCCATGCATGGGGTTCACGGACCTCCCACCGCAGTTCGGGACGCGACTTCAAGTGCTCACTATTGTTCTTCCATCGCCGACCCCCGACGATCTATCTCACGACTTTCCCTTTCCCTTTCGTTCCTCGTCCGCCTTTATTCTTATTGTTTTTTCTTCTCTTGTATACGACTCCCCCATACGATGTGGACCCAACACCATCACTCTCAGTGTACCATCTTCGGATTCAAATATTCGTCCCTCGAGCACATATTTATTGTCACGTTGATCGCGTTTTCTTCTCTCCCTTGTACTTACCCCCACTCCCGGATCCTCGTGATATCGCGTCTACACACCCAATTTTGTACACGAGCGAATACGCTACACAAGTGCATACCGTACCGCCCAACCGCTTCACATGGTCCCTCCTCCCGGCGACTTGGCTCGGACTTTGTAAACCTGCGAACTTTACTTCATGGTAGGTCCCGACGTCAATGTGGCTCCGAGCAAGAACGGTAGGAAGGGCGGGAAACAATAAGGTCGTCAGATCAACCGCGAGCGCGATGGTCCGGGGTCCACGCACGCGCCACGCAAGGATCGGGCAAGGGTCCAAGCAACATATGTGTGTGCGCTTACAAACTCGACGACACTCAGCACGTCGCGCTTCCAACCCATGTTCAATTGCAACGTTTCCACTACTTTGTACAAGTCTATGACGAGCTAGACATAAAACCAAACGACGAGGGTCCACAACGTGTATCCGTGGTTATCGTGAACATCAAGAGATAAAAAGAAAAGAACGGTTAAGACTACAACGTGTATTCAACGTTTTCAACTCCCCAGTAACCCTAGCACATACACTTCCTACAAATTCGCCTGGCTCAACCTCGGCAACGCCGGGACGATTTCCGAGATCCACCCAATGATCTGAGGAGACTTGATCGTGATCTTGCATCCCGCAGCGGTGGCCTCGCAACTCGAACTCGCTTGAGTGTCGGTATGGGAGAAGCTGGTGCTGACGCTGAAAGGCCCCCATCCGACGCTACCGCTTCCGCTCGTAGTAGAAGTGTGGAAGTGGGTTTGGATGTCGGACGTGTCGCCTTCGATCTCCAATACGACGTTTGCGGCGAGGAGGAATGCTGAAAAAGTAACAGAGATTTAGAATGGATCGCTAAAAATAAAATAAGGAGAGTGAGGGATGTATAATACACACCTGTGGGGTACATCGGGAATAGATCGTATCTGGCCAACTCCTGTTCGCGGTCGAGTTTGGCAATGTCGGAACTAACGGTATACGACTCGGGGTCCATCAAACTGGCGAGGGTGATAGGTCCCGGGCTGACACTACAAGGTAGAAGCCGAATCAGTATCCCATCGCACAAGGGGAGGGGAGAAAAGGGGAGGGGACTCACTAGTTTCCAGCAGCAACCCTCAAATCGCCATCATAGAACAACTCGCTCCTCAACCAACTCCTCGTAATATCCACCCTCATACAGTCAAACGAAGCCTTAACCCTCAAATTCGCCATCTGCTTCGCAGCGTCGGCGGTAGCATCCGAATGAGACACGCTTCCTCCAATAGAAAAAAGTCCCCAGCTGGCTCCACCACCAACAGAGTATGAATTACTAGAGGACGAGGATTGCTCCGCGGAGTAGTTCGAAGAAGCGTCGACAGTGATAGAAGTCCAGTAATCCGCTTCGATGGGAGTTGTTGGGTCTGTGTTGGATGGGACGTCTGGAGCGGCGGGTAGGATACCAGCGCTGATCGCGAAGGTGTCTTGGAGATTCCCAGCTGAACCCAGAGTATCAACGAGCTTGTCGAGTTGTTTTTGGTAACCGTCGATTTGGGTCAGGTTCGCTTTGACTTGCTTGTTGAGCAGGTCGCTTCCATTGGCGAAAAGAGCGGCTTGAGCGGACAATGCGGACTTGTTGAGATTGGTGACGTGAAGCTGGTCGATTTCGCCGAAGTAGGCCGTCAAATCAACACGAGCGTTTTCCATTTCCTTGAACTTGTCGTCGAGGTCCTTCCTGTAAAAAAAATCCCATTAGAAAAAAAAGGTTGATGAGGGTAAAACATACTTGTCTGGTTCGGTATTAGGGTTATCCTTCCTGAAAACAGTTGGAATCAGTATATATTCTCTACCTTGGGAAGGTCATGTAAAAATTCACTTGGCCTTTTCACTAATGTAGTGCATAAGTAAACACAAAGAGGTAGGGAGGGTGAATGGTACTCACTATTGAGCAGAGGCGTTCTGGTACGCTTGTAAGTCCTTGAGAAATGTCACAACGACACCCTTCACGTCATCGGGAGGAATTGGGTCAATAGGGGGAACGGGCGCTGTACTTCCATTAACAGAGCCCGGATTCTGGCACGCGGAGCATCAGCATCACCAACAGAGAAAAGCAAGGCCGAAGATGTCGCATACCGCGGCCACGGCCTTGAGAATGACGTTGATCTTCTCGAGCCTCGAAATCTTCCTAGTCAGAGACTCGATGGTCTCGCCCCTCGGTCCACTTTCAGCTTTCTTCTTCGCAAGCCAAGCCCAGTTCGAAGGAGTCAGCGAGACTCTGTTGTACTCGGTCGAACCGTCGACATCCGAGATGACGGCAATACGCATCTCTTCCTATGGGAGGGTGGAAAGAACAGAGATGTAAGAACAGAAAAGGGTTCATGCGTTAACGAAGCGACATACCTTGCTGGCTTCGACCCTCGAAATAGCAGAATCGTTGTCAACAATGGCGAAGTAGTATTCGACCTCTTCCTTCTTTCCGAGAGTGACCCAGTCCATATATGCGGCTTGAACGTGATTTTTATACGTCTTATGGTTCTCTGCGACCCACTTATCGTACGCCGCTCGTTGAAGAGCAACTGTGGTATTGGCGGGATCCTTCATAGCGCGATCCAAAGCGTCATCGTACGCCTTGACCTTGCGCTCAAAGGCATCGGTGTACTTGGTCTGCTTGTCTCTGTACAAGTCGATACGCGTCTTGTCGGTATTGGGACCTGCAGGGGCGGTCAACCACTTCATGGCAGCTTGGTAGCGTTTCTCAGAGTCATCAAGGTCCGCAGTGCTTATTCCGTCGTCAACGCCGGTGGTGTGGCCTGCACGACACATAGGAGGGTCAGTACGAAAGACCCAAGTGGAGACCAAGTGAGATATCAGTTACTGACCAGCTGGGCAGAGCTTGGTGAGGGTAGCAGCATAGCTCCTTGCGACAGATCTGCCGGTTGGACCGAGCTGAACGCCAGATAAGGCTGGCATATCATCGCACAACACAGCCTGGGCGAGTTGGACTGAGTTGGGGGGGAGGGGAGCTGTTGCCTTCCCCTTGGAATCGAAACCCTCGGTAAAGTCCTATAGAATAACAGATCCCATGTGAACGTTCGACTCAACGAGAACTTGTAGGGGAGGAGATACTTACATCGAGGTTAAGGACCTTACCGGGAACCATCATGGTGAAGAACTGTTCGGCGGGGGCTGGAAGAGCACTGCGGACGGCGTCACGAACGGTCATGGAGATCTGAGCGATTCGCTCGAGATCTTCCTTAGACTGTTTCCCGATCTTGTCCTTCCCGGAGGTCGCCATGATATCAAAGAGAAGTGGGGCTTATGAGAGAACTGTCGGGGTGGGGTTGCTGAACTCCTTCTCCCAAGAGTCCCTGGCTTTTATAGCATTTCGGATGGAGGACTTGAGCACCGCCGTAGATCCCGAGACCAGCACCTGCTAACTAGAATCGATACCTGAGCCGGTTTGCGCATTTTGGTGTTGGCGCAGTTGGTACGGAAAATGGATACCCCACGCTGTCAAGAGTCGCGAAAACGATACGAGGCGGGGGTAACGCGAGACGCTGAACATAGAACATAAACGATCCAGACGCATGTGTGGTCACAGAATCGTCACCAAAATAGTATTTGAATGGGCCGCCCATAGTTTTGATATCTCCGACCGGAATGTTGCACGTCAAGGTCGATCGAGAAGAGTGATTCTCCTGTCCACGTCCGTAAGAGTCAGAGGGAGTGGAGCGTTGGAATCGATGATGGATGTGGCTGGTCAAGAGGCTCGATCGCATTTGCTGATCACAACCGCGACGCGCACGTTTGTCTGCGCCGGAACGATCCACCCCGGAGAACGTTTTTCCCCAGTTCTCGAGCGTCGGAGGACATATCTATGTTTTTCTTCGAGAGTTTGTCACGGCCGATAAGCAAGGAGACCTCGCTCTCTCGAAATGACCTCTATCCCGATCTAGTTCGCTCGAAGACGTCTATTTTTAGCCGGCGTGGCAGACAAGTTGACGGAAAAAATTGCTCTGCATGCAAACTAGACGGAGATAAGGCGTCGCCGGGGCTAGACAACTGTCAATCGAGAGATATTATTCCAGCGGTGAGCACCATGCACCACTCCGTCCATGGACTCGGTAGCGTATGAGCTAGACGCGAACGTACAAGCCCGTGGCCCACTGAATGAAAACCGACTGGCAATCGGAGGTTGAGAGGCTGTTTCGTACATGCACTGCTCGAGCGGTGACACTGGGCTTAGAAAAAACCCATAGGCCATTGGGTTAGGTCTATGCACACACCCTGGTAGTCTCGCCTCAGCTGATCCCGTGGTCCTCTGTGGGAACAATGGACTTGTGACCCCCGATAATAACTTGGGGGGAGGTCCGATCACTAATCCGGACCAATCATGGGGCTCCCAGGAGCGCTTTGTGTCTGATCCGGACCAACCGGCACCTCCCAGCGCCTGCGCACACCCCCGGAAGTTCCACCCCATGTAACACCCTTATCTGTCCCCCAACACCGGCTGTTCCCCGCACCTGACAGGGTCATCGACCAGCGCAAAGAGAAAGCTCCCTGGAAGCTCCCCAGCTTTCAGTCGGCACCGGCACGCTCGCAATAACGGTTCCCTCACTGCTCGTCCCTCATTCTTGACCCAAGAGCTTCGCGCCCACTCCACTAACTCACGAGCCCAGGAAACGAAGCCGGCCAACTGAAAACCGCTCGCCATCGCACGGTATGCCGGCCTCGTCAGTCGACTGGGGTTGGTGCCGACGAAGTCGGAGATTTGACCGTTGTAGAGTCGCAAGAGGGACAGAACTCCCCATTCAAGTTTTTGGTTGAGAAATGATAGCCATTGCAAGCGTAATAGGGAGATGAACTCGCAGACATTGAAGTGGAGGTGCTAAGACGGCCGTCGGGGGCAAAAAATCGATATTTTGAGGTTTTCGACCACCTGCGATACCATTCCGGACCAGGGTCCCCGCAAAACCGGTGGTTTTGGATCGGACCTCACGACCCGTTATCGGGGGTCCTGTGACCATCCGTAAGACCATACTGAGAGGAGGTTGGAATTCATGTTCCTCC
>Ga0307513_10000499_pt1 | contig 56432 bp, 61 predicted proteins | sample 15_EM_MG_FD_202174 | JGI IMG/M metagenome (GOLD analysis project Ga0307513, IMG submission 202174) | Populus trichocarpa ectomycorrhiza microbial communities from riparian zone in the Pacific Northwest, United States - 15_EM | ecosystem: Host-associated > Plants > Roots > Unclassified | place... | reverse complement strand
CGAGACCGAAGCATATGAAGAGGCGGTGCAGCACCGGAACAGGACCATTCCCGTTGAATTCTCCGTGGTCATCGGGGTATAACCCCCCCGGGAATTTGAAGCGTGCCATCCTGATGGTTCAACCAGTCCCAGCTGCTGCGCACCCACGAGGAAAACAGGAGTCGGGAGAATGGCAGCGCTTGTCCCGTCACCCCAACCCTCGTCGGTCTTCACCCGATCCGCGTAGACTGAACCACCTGGACCGGTTGCATTTACCCAAAAGCGGCAGATTCCTTGGCACGGCCGGGACGTTTCCGAGCGGTAGCGTTCATTAAGGGATCGACGTCCCGAATGGGATGGAAGGCATATGCCATCCAGCCGGATAAGACTCGCACAAATTTGAGGAGGCCGGAGGCCGGTCTTTCATGTCGTAATGATTTGCATGGTCGTCTGCAGGCAATAGGAACCCGTTGCCTGGGCAGTTGCTACGGCTGCACTGATAATGAGTGGAAGAAAGGACGAGACAAAGGGATTCCCACGCTTGCTTCGTCTACCACACCGGTCACGTGTTGTTCAAAAGGCAGTGATCTGGCCACAATAAATATGCCTACCACTTCTGTACCTATCTTTGTTCCGTTTCAACTATTTCAAAAAAACACCCGAAACCATTCGGCGGTTGTCGCTAAAGTGCCGCTTCGCGTGCGTTGCGCGGGACGAACCAGCCGACGCAGGATTGGTAACCGCATTCAAACGGGGCGGTGCACCAGAAGAATGTGCGCAGCTGGTTCTTCGGATAGCCAGATCTCCAGCCTCTTGCCCGCATGGCGCGCCGCGTCTTCGAGCGAGAGAGAATGGGGTGGGAATCAATGGTGTCATTTTGAATATACTAATGTCAGAGTGAAATGATGAAGGTACGGTGTACTCGGAAGATCTTAAGGCCCTGATGTCCACGAGATCATGTGTTCCTTGAGAATACTCAGGGCCGAAAACGAGTTCTCAGAAACCTCGTACTCGGGAGACGTGTCGATAAATCTGACAGCTTCGTCGAACCCAAACTTGGCAAGGTGGCAGGCGTGCTGATCCCTCCCAAGGACTTCACGATAAAAGAGCGCGAAATTCAACGTCAGGCCTAGCCGATTTGGGCTTGCGGGGTTTAACAACTCCGAAGCGACCCCGAACGCCGCCATGTAGTCGTTGAGGGCCAGGGACGACTGCAGGCGCGCTTCGATGCTGTCCATTCCGTACGCCATACAGATGTACCTGCGGAAATCTGCCACCCTGGTCTATTTGTGAGATCTGTGCAATGCTGCAGTGGGAATAGAAACACACGATTTGTGGAGGAATACATAGTCATCAGGTGAACGAACAAAGGGGAGAAACCACGTATTGATGAAGGTGGCCCCGTCTTCGCACACACGGTGTATTTCTTGCTTGGTGATTAAAGGGGCAGGCCCGCCAGCTGTGCCCAAGCTCAAGCGGTCCAGATGTTGTTGTAGTGAGCGATAAATAGCCTTGTACGCGGCCACAAACTCTAGGTAGAGGTCTTCCGAGGGTTGCCTCTCCCCCACGATGCATGCGAATTTGAGCCGTTGAATTGCATCTGCAGCTGGATGAGTCATGTAGCATGAAGGGGTGGTAAGACAGTACCGAGTTCTTTCTGTCGGCTACAGTAAATGCCGGCAGCATTCGCAGGGTTATTGCTAAATGGGGCCTGCGAGGAGATGAGGAGCGCTGCCCGAGAAGGGAAAGATGCACCCACATGTGAGAGATTGCGAGATAGCGCCGGACCACGACGACGGGGGCGAGACTTGGTTCGAGCGGGCATCCTGCTAGGAGACGGGGGCACACGTTCCCCGGTCGACCTATCTTTTAAAGTCGTGGGCGTGTTGAGTCCCGAACCACCGGTTGGCCCACTGTCTGGGTCACCGCCGTGCTGGCCCAAGCACGAGTGGGCCACCACACTACCAGATAGCCTCATTGTTATGACGGAGTGCGCTCAAAGGCGCTGCAATGTCAATTAGAAGTCTCGTGGCTCCCTTAAGAAACCAGGAGCTGTTGTCACGGCCACCGCAGGCCGACCACGAGACAAGAATGCGGTTACGGATTGACGTTTCTCTAGCGATCGGCGGGCACTTCGGATCAACGTAAGAGGCACTGTTCCGGCTCCCAATGCGGTTCGGCTCGTTCCGAGGGTTGTACAGCCGTAAGCCACTGTGTTGGGGTTAGGGTCAGCCATCCACTACCAGCGATCATCCGTAAACAAAGGGCTACAGACGACCTTAATCTCAAGTGGGTGTCGCATCGCGTACCGTCCGATTTTTGTGCAGGCGACTGATATCCTGTGCCCCCTCATAGCACCCCGCAAGAATGGGCGCGTACAAGTATATCGGTGAGCTTTACAAAAAGAAACAGTCGGATGTCCTCCGATTCCTCCTTCGCGTCCGGTACGTTTGGACGACAAATCAGCGAGGGTGCTGTGACTCAATGAGTGCTCGGTGGATAGGTGCTGGGAGTACCGCCAACTAAAGGTTATCCATCGGGCTTCTCGTCCATCTCGCCCAGACAAGGCCCGTAGGTTGGGATACAAGGCCAAGCAGGGATACGTTATCTACCGTGTCCGCGTTCGAAGGGGCAACCGCAAGAAGCACGTTCCAAAGGGTCCGTATCTAGCAAATATCGCTTCACTGATTTGTGTTAAAGCGCCTCATAGGTGCCACCTATGGTAAACCCGTCCGTCAGGGTGTGAACCACCTCAAACCCCAACGAGGATTGAGGAGTGTTGCCGAAGAGCGTGTCGGCCGGCGTTGTGGTAACCTGCGAGTATTGAACTCGTATTGGGTTAACCAGGATGGTGTCTACAAATATTACGAGGTCATCCTCGTTGACCCCAGTCACAAGGCCGTAAGTTTTCGAGTGGTCTATAGCCTCCCTCGATGTTTACAGTGTTCTTGTGTACAGATTCGCCGCGACCCGAGGATCAACTGGATCGCCAAGCCTGTGCATACGCGCAGAGAGGCTCGTGGTCTCACCAGCATTGGAAAACGGAACCGGGGGCTCGGAAAAGGCAACCGCCACAACAATACCCCCAAGTCGGCCACCTGGAAGAGGCACAACACTCTCAGCCTCCGCCGCTATCGTTAGGTTCCCTGCTATGTTTACGAGCTGTATGTTGCACGTGTTTCCAATATCCATTTGTATGGTATGAAAAGTTGTGAGACAACGGAAGCGGTTATCAACATTAGATCATAGTCCGTGATATTCATTGTAACGCCTATTCACCACCGAGGAACAACTTCGTGACCCTGGCGATGGCATCAACGCCCCTCTCCATCTCCAGGAACTGCGGGATGGGGGTCAAGTATTTGTAACTCCAAAAAGATAAATTCTTACTGTGGCTGTGCTGAAAGAAACTCTGTAGTGACCTTCATATTTCCCGTCGGGGATGTTCTCCTGATCTGCGGAGAAGTACCATCCCGGAGCGAGGAGCACCCCACCATTGGCAAACTTATCCCACAGTTGCATTTCTAAAGTCTCGGCAGACTTCTTACCGAACTCCGGATGAGAATCAAAGTAAAACTTGAACTGGAGAGATGTTAGCCCGGGTTGCCGACGGGGCGCGCGTGTGGGGCTACGAAGGAGAAATGTTTGGCTTGTCCGAAGGAACCGTACTTCTCACTCAGACCTCCGGTCTTAGGGTAAGCGTCATAGACGGTGCACCCTTTCCAGAACCCGTGTTCCGATGCAGAAGTGTGAATATGGAACTTTGCGTCCAACAGATCGATGAAGTGGTCGCGGCGGTCGGTATACTGCTGGCCGAGCCCTCTCAGCCACAGGATGTAACCATCAGGCTTCCAGGTGACGAGCAGCTGGGTCACCAAGGCTTGACTGAGACCACAAGGGGCTTGAGTTGACGTTTCACCCTGTCGAAGCAGCCTCTCGGCGAAGATAGGATTGCAGGTAAACCAGCCCAGACGAACGCCTGGAGCGATAGTCTGCATCGCACAAGCAAGATAAGCACCAGAAGTTCCGGTTAGGCCAACAGCAAGTGTATACCTTGGAAAAAGTGTCCAGCCGAATTACTCTCCCCTCCCGATCGAGCCTGTGACAATGATTAGTACACTCTAGCGCGTTGATACTAGGTTTCATTCACTTGAGGTAGCTGGGAACGAGACTTCGCAGATAATTGTCCGCGTCTGTGTCGAACAGCGAAGCGCGGGGCTTGCGAGTTTCCTTTGGAGTGTACTTGGGCATTTGAAGGAAGTAGTAGGGATCATCTTCAATGATTATCACATCTGTTGCGGAACCTCCATCAGACGTTGTTCAAAGATCAAACGGAAGGCTTACCAAATTCAACGCAGACTTCGTAAACTTCTCGCTTCCGCTGTGCGCTCACGGTCTGTTGGAATGTTCATGAGCCTGCACACTGTACAGGATCTGGGATCAACTTACGCCACCAGTGGGGTTCTGACCGACGGGAATGGTATACAGAACGTGGGGTCTGGGATTTGACAATGAGCTCGTGGTTCCACAAATTGGGTGATGAACAAACCGCTTGCCACCCCTCTCGACCTCGTTCCACTCAGTTAGGACCTTGCGGAGACAGACGGCACTGAGTCCTTCACTGTCAACAGCAACGGAAGCAAACTTGACATCCCATGGCTGAGCGGCAGCAATGGCTGATGGGTAAGTCCACTCCTCGGCAAGAATACAATCTCCGGGATTGGCAAACGTCGTGACGATCCTTGACCATCTGAGTTCCAGGTCTCGGTCAACGGTTCGAAGCAATGAAAAGTGGTTAAATCCTCACGCATCCGTGCTCCCCGTGTCCATGAGAATACCCCAGTCCTCATACGCGGGTCGGTGCACACGTTCGGCGAAGGTTTTTATGACCTCCCGCAGTTGAATTGAACCCAGGCCGTCATCATACTGAAGTGCCGACGCGAGATTGATGTCCCCAGGGTGCTCGGGGTACTTCTTGACCGTGAAGGGGACGGTCTTCTCCTTTACTCTAAATATGTTCCATAGCCAAGACAACGTGCTAGATTGGCGTTCCTCCAACATGATCGGTGGGAATGAATTCGGAACCAGTGCATCGACGTGGATAGCGGAGAATGGGAAGTATGATGGATTCGGGTGACCTGCGAAGACGAGAGGGGGGGAGGTTAGCGTTTGGGGATAGTCTTCGAGTTGGTCGTCACTCCGAACCTCCACCCAATGGAACCAACCCTGGGATGTCCATCCACTTTGCCAGATCCTTCAAGGGGGATTGGTTACGAGCTTCGGCCACATCAGACAAGTGGTGGGAGAGGTCAATCGACTTTGGACGTTCTTCAGCTGACATGGTCGTGGGGGGAGCAAACGCAGAAACTGTGTCTGCAGATGGGTTTATCTGCATGCTCGGTTGGTCACCTGTCATCCGTCTCGGTTTGATGGAAACACCACATGCAGAGAACGATAGCTCCCCGAACGCATTACAAGAATATTCGAAGGCCCATTCCAGTCACTGGGTACAGGGAATGGTGGCCTTACGAGGGCTATTGTGACCAACTGTTCAAATAACCTTCTCGGTAGGATGTCCCGGCATTCTTTGAGGACGGGTAGCTCATGGATTGCCGCATCCCATTCTAAAGATATCTTGAATGGTTGGCTACAATAGCCCTTGTAAGGCCATCGTCCCCCGCACCCAGTGAGATGAGCCACAGGGCTGCTGGGGCCAAAGTCGCAGCGACTCATGCCCTGTAGAGTTATGGTCGCAGCAGCAGACGTGGGCTGGGTGTCAACCTTTGTGTCACCCCAAGGGGCTCCAGGTTGTCTGAGACTGGGTTGAGCTAAAAATGTCTGTATCAGAGCACGCGTGACTTCCCCCCTGGGGGTGAACATACACATCGCATCATCTCAAAACCCCCCGGGGAGCCCGAGCTGTATGCGTCTTCAGTGAACCGTCGTAATTGTGGCATCCCTATTCATGGAGAGCCAAAAACGTCCGAACATGCGGCGGACGTCCAAACACGGCAGACCCCGCCAAGTTTAGGGTAGGTCGGGTAGATTCCGATGGCATCAGCCGGCAAGCTACCAGAACTCCCTTGATCTCTTTTCACGAATTCTCATCTCACGAACGGAGTGGGACAGCGAAGCTCGCGGTTAGTGGAAGTGGGAAGAAGGGTACGTGTACAATAGTCTCGCTCCAGCCCGACCTCACACCTTGGACCCTACGGAAGAGCGAAAGTTATTTGTAAGAATGTTTGGTGCAAGGAAGGCTTGTTACAAGTGTGGTAATGGTACGCCGGTTCCGTTCCATATAATTCGTGCATAGGCTAACGCGTTTTCATTGATGGAGTTGGCCACCTTGCGTAAGTTATCTCCCTCTTACACCCTTTTCGGCCCTTTGACTGTCACGTAGCGCCGACTGTGCTGAAGAAAGGCTCTGTTTCAACTGCAAGAAGCCGGGTGCGTTTCGTTCGAGTCCAAGATGACTGACCCCTGGATTGATCGGTGTCCCCTAGGTCACGAATCTCCATCCTGCCCGTTGCCCCGCACCCTCGCTCATAAGCAGTGCTTCTCGTGCGGAGGTATTGGTCACATCCAGTCTGATTGCCCTACCTTGAGAATTCAAGGCCAGACCAGCAACCAGAAGTGCTACGTGGGTATTCTCCACCATGACGTAATTGCGTTGCCCTCACCCACCAATAGCACTGTGGCCGACTTGGCCATATTGCACGTTTGTGCCCTCTCTCTGGTACCGGAGGTGGTATGAATTACGCATCTCGGGCACCCCCTCAGGGTAGGCTCAACACTTCTACCCTACCCCCCGTCATCTGTTTCAGGTGCCGGGGTCCAAACCATCTCGCGAAGTGAGACCTATCAATTTTCGTTCCGTCACCCGACGCTCATGAAATAAAAGGGATTGTCTTGCCAATTCTAATGGCCTTGAGCCTGTGGCTGTAGTCAAGGGCCGGATCTGTTACAAGTGCCATCAGGAAGGGCATGTAAGTACCCGTACAACCCACCGCCGTCCCCGCAGCTCACCCGCGAATGCAGATCGCGAGAGACTGTACCTCGGAGTAACCCACTGTGCTTTAGCGCCAATTACATGTTTCTCTCCGCGAGGACGGATTTCCCTGTTGCTTTGTACAATATTGACTAGGTTTCCTCCGTTCTTTTGCAATCGATCGCCATCTTGCCCCCCCTGCGACATCGAGGTCCTGCAAGCGTGCGGCTGGCTAGAAGACAGAGCGCATATCCCCAAGTGAAAAGACCCCTCTTTTCTTCACTTGTTTCCGCGATCGGTAGCAGTCTTAACTTTATTCACCGAATGGCCAGGCAACACCCCGTGCTCCAACCACTTGTGAAATGAAAATTTTGTGGACAGTGATGATTTCTAACACCCGACCACACGAGGGTGGTGTCCTTTGATTGCGTAGGTCATCACCCCAAATCCTGACAGTCAAAGATTCGAATCCCGACCATTTGATCCTAACCCCATCCGATCCATCAGCCCACCTCCCCAGTGGGATTCACCGCTGGAGACAGTATAAATACCGGGGGGTATCCTCTCGATTTCCTTGGGACCCTCTCTCGTTTTACCACTCACGGTACACTGCGCTCTCTCCGTTCCATGAAGCTGCTAACCCACCATGCGGACAGAACTGGCGTCATCCGGCTACCGCGTCTCTTGACTTAAAAGGTCGGCTTCACAGTGTCGACGATCCATCACGCTTCTTGTGGGGTTGCCTGGCGACCTCTTTTTGGGATACGAGTGCACCAACGTTGTGGTGAGAATTCTACTCCACAGCGTGTCATTTGCCGTTTCGCTGAAACTTCATAGGTTGTACGCCTTCATTGAGGCCGTCAATCAACCTCACTAGAAAGGGTGTCGTGGGCCTGTGCCGCTGAGTTGGACGTCTAAGAGGGGGTTGATTCTGTTCGTGGTAAGCTTTCCCCCGCTCTTTACTTGAATACTCTTCCTCGGTCTATCAACGCTTATCTGATCGTTTTCCTCGTACGTCCTTAGGTTCACATGTGGTCCTTACAATGACCCCTCATTGCGTTCTCGGGGGTATTGCAGGTGGCCACATGTTTCGTTCCAAAGCGACGAGACTGAAAACTTATGTCGGTTTGTACTTTGTGATCGGCTGCAAATTCGATTCATTCGTTTTGGTCCTCAACTTCATCTCCGTGTGTGCCCACAAAGAATGATGCGTGCCTCTCGCGCCAGGTCGCGATAAGCGGCCTCGAACGTCCACCCATTCGTCAATCAACTCTGTAAATCCCGGAACAAGGAAGAAAGATTCTGACACTTGGGGGTCAGGGAACATCCAAGGGTGCCCCTTTCCCCTCGAACGTGGTTTTTCCTGCGACTGGACTTGCAGCGAAGGCGTTCCGGCCCGAGTACGGGGTGACAGAAAGTGATCGTGCATTCAACAACAGAAGCAGATAGGGGCTTCAAAAATGCAACGTTTCTTTAGTCTCGAACAATTGAGTTCCAAGCGTAACTGGGAAGCGCGGCCGCGAGCCAAACCTAATCCAATACAGGTCGGAAGAACTTCAAACGCCATTACTCAATCCTTTATGCAATAACTTCCGCCCACTAGATTTTTTTGAGTGTGGTAACTCAAAACCCATCGTTCGCGAGAGAAGTCATACGACCTAGTACGAAGGGATTACACTATCATGATCTGTGCGGATTTTTAGGGTGGCTGTTGAGGGTCCAAGATGTTGGGCATCATATCAGATTTGCACCGTATGTAGATGAGGGACGATATGAGGGAGCAGGTCGTTCTAGCCCCCCATGGGTGTCAGGTGCTTCTCGGGGTATCATCGTGATGGCGCTGAACCCCGAGCGGGAACGCTACTTGAATGCAGGCAGGGGGGAGTGAGAATTTCAGAATATCCATTATTACAGCGACATAAGCCGAAGAACGCGAATTTGATAAGATAATCTCGTAAACCCACCCCGACCGATGGCATGTACTCGGAGGTTGGGGCCAGACCTTTGAAAAAGAGGGCTCTAGGGAACGGATCGGGGTCCTCAAGCCAAGAACGTGGCAACCTCGGACATGTAATGAGCCCGCTCTTCCCACATAGGGGTGTGGCTCGAGTGTTGGAACTTGACATGGGTGACCCGGGGTATATTGTCCAAGAATGGTTGGACTACGAAGTCTTGCGCAATGTCGTGATTGCCGTTGATCACCAAGGCGGGGACATTGATATTCTTTAAGCGATTGATTATCGACCAATTGGAGAGGACGGCTCCCCTGTCAAAACGGTGACAACCATTATCAGTTCCCCGCGGGGTACAATATAGATGTATAAATGAGCCTCACATCTTAATGGACACGGTCGGGTCTGCAAATAAGGCGTCGAATGAGGCATTCAGCGACGCCGGCCACTGCTGCAAAGTGCATCCGTACGAATGGAAGAAGATGGTTATGGCGGTACGATATCTGACCGGATCACTGAACCCGACCATGACACCAGCTTGCACGTCTTGCGGGAACGTGGAGAGCAGCTGGATTTGTGACTGTACCCACAAGTTCATCGCCGGTAACGAATCCGACAAGATGAGTTTGTTGAGTCCCTTTGACGTTAAGACCGCGTACTCCGCTGCCAGCATCCCTCCCCACGAGTGCCCGAGGATATCGAAACTATCGTAACCAAAGAACTTGATGACATTCTCGAGTTCGCTCAGGAAGAGATCGATGGTCCAGAATGAGTCGGGTTGGGAATCGAGGTGGGTGGATTTGCCGTTGCCTATTTGGTCGTAGAAGATGACGGTACGGGAAGAGGCGAGGTCTTGAATTGAGTCCATGTAGTTGTACGAGAACCCCGGCCCGCCATGTAGGGCAATGAGAGGACGATGGGACAGGATACCCAATAGGGGTGTGTAAGCGATATACCAGGTTTGGTAGTTCGAGCCATTGATTTTGAATGGGATATAGCCGGTTTTGACTGCTGCAGTGGCGAGGGTAATGAATGAGTGGAGGTATAAGAATAAGTTGACGAAGTGTCGAGCCATGGCAAGGTTGTGTCTGTGTCGCGGCGTCAGAGATGGGGAACCAACGCTTTCAAAGGAGATAACATTTTATAGCATATCTGCCGTCGTGAGATTGATGTATCAAGAGAAGTTGAGAAATCGGTCAGGAACGGTGAGCTTTTGCGAGATCAGCTTCTCTGGCTAGATGACAAGCTGGTCACTCATCAGGAAAATATGAGGTCGTTGGGTGCTGACGCGGGAACGTCAGCTATATCAGCGCTGGCCAGTGCTGGTGGATGCCGATTCGGTGCCGGGGAATGTCAGGGGTCGTTGTGCATTTCGGTACTGATCGGTGTTTATCAGTATCGACCAGTGCTGAAAATCGACCTGTGTCTCTGAACAGTACTGACCAGTCCACACTATCTTTTTCTGACGCTGTCTGTCGCTATGTGTGGCGTCTGAGGTCTATCACTGTGATCATGGAGCACCATATTTTGGGTATGTCAGCTGTCCAGAGCAAATAGCGACGGATCTGGGGCCGAACCACGTTGTTCTGCCAACTTTGATCGATTGTACATATGCGCGGACTTGAGGGCCTGCCCGCTCCCTTCGGTGAGGGGACCGGAAATGTGGGCCGAGCGCGTCACGGAAGAGCGGCGGCACCACTCCCCACCCTGTATATGGGCGCATGGGGCAGGTGCAGTACCAGTCTGATACCAAACGAGTAGATAACTCGTTTCGTCCAATATACTGGAGCCGCCGCTCTCAACGATTGTTTCAAGACCAAGGTGTCAACGTGAACCCAGTGACTGGCGTGTTGGATCCGAAACATCTAGAACCCGAGATTGCATAGTATGTAGCTGGAAAGCGCTCCGTCAGAAGGTGAGATGATGGTCGCATAGGATGAGGATCGACTGCGTAGACGCCCAATTCGCAGGGTGATTCCAACAGAACTTCTCACTCAGTCTGATCGTCCAAGTCCTGATTTTTCAAGGGAGATTATTCAATGTGTATACTTCTAAGACGAGAAGACAATATGCTACCATATCAAGCGTGGGTGTTAGGAAGAATAAATTAAAAAATAATGTCTCAATACCAAACACGACTTGCGTGTGCGGATCAACCTGAAAGTCTAGTAAGACTTCAGGAATTGTCCGACAACATTCATATAAGCAGGTCGCTCCTCCAAGAACGGCGTGTGGGTGGAATTCTCAAATTTGGAGTGTTGAACCTTCGGAATACCATCGAGGAGGGGTTGGATGACCCAGTCTTTCGTAATGTCGCCTTCACCTCCGTTGACCACCAAGGTTGGGACCTCGATCTTAGAGAGTCTGTCAACCACGGTCCAATTCACAAGCGGGCCACCCCTGTATAGATGCAGTTTTAGCACGTGCGAGTACGCCGGGTTACCGACAATCACATACCACATCTGAACATCAGCAGTTGGATCAGAGAATGTGTATTCGAAGGAGGCGTTGAGGCCCCGTGGCCAGGGATTGATTGTGCATCCGTGGACATGGAAGTAACCAAGCATCGCCGCCTTGAAGTTGGGGTCAGCGTAACCGGTGGCCAGAGTTTGTTGGACTTCGGGAGGGAACGTTGAGATCAATTCCACCTGCGTTTTCCCCCACAACTCAGAGGACGGGGGCGAGTTCGAAAGCACGAGTTTCCTTAAACCCTTCGGCTGAATTACCGCGAACTCGGAAGCTAAAATTCCACCCCATGAATGACCCAGCACATCGTAATTCTTCAAGTGGAAATGAGAAATGACGCTTTCGAGTTGCTTGATGAACAATTCGATGGTCCAGAAAGAGGAGGGTTTGTCCTTCAAGTGGGAGGAACGCGCGTTTCCGATTTGGTCGTAGAGGATGATCGGTCGGGAACCGGATAAATCGCTGAGGATTTGCAAGTAATCGTGGGACAATCCTGGACCACCGTGCAAAGCGATGAGGGGCGTTTTCGAACTGCCCCGAAAGCCGAAAGTTTTGTAATAAGTCTGGAAGGTCTCGTTTCCGTAACGGAAGGGTGCATATCCGGAGCTGAGAGAAGTTGCTTGCGTGAGGCCGATCACCGTGGTGGCGACGAGAGAGAACGCCCAACCAAGTCTGGGAAGCATGACGAAAGAGTGAAAGAGGGTGTGGAGCCTTGATCAGTAGGGGGCGGTGGGGGAAGCACTGGTGTCCGTTGATCCTTTTAAATCCGTTTGGCGGGGGGTCTCGAGGAGTGGGGCACCGTCATAGGATGGAACTCGGATGTATTGAAGGAGGACTAAGCTTTAGCCAAGTAAACCCGACCCTCCCAGGCGCAGTCAGCGGGCCGACCCGAGTCTTCGATGTCCCATCATGGGATTGCGGTAGAAAGGGGGGAACGTGGGTGGACGCATGCAGAGTTGAATGAATGGTTTTTGATTGGCAACCGCTGGTGCAGTCGACTTGGGCACTTGGGTTTCAAGAGGCGGTGAAGGCCCGAGGAGCAAGTCCGGGATTAGGGTGGTGGCGGATCTCACCGAGGAGATTGCATCAAACCAATGAATTTTCTGATACCGGCCAGGGTCGACTTCGAACGTTCACGGGTGAGCGTGAGGAGGCGAGAGAGAGGCCCGGCTTAAGAGAAAGTGGAAGACATCCTCAACTAGGGAGGCCAGATGTGGGCAATTCGTTGGGCAAGGTCGTTCACATCCCGTAGTTTGACATCGACCATCCATCGATGAAGCGAGAGGTGTATATGTTCCTGGCGACAGTTGGTGACACCGACGAATGGATTCTACGAATTCTACGTACGAGATGCACGGCTATCGTGAAAAGCGAGGTCCAGGAACATTGTGATCGATATCGCGGTACAAGTCAGACCTACAAGGGAGCATCACGTGAACTTGCACCTGGATGCTAGCGATTGCGAGGTCAGGTTGCCGACGCGTTGCTCGTCGCCCGCCATGGCTATCGAGGACATTCTTCGGGATACCAGACCTTTCCTCGTTCTCTCCTTTCCCGGCGTCGACCTCCGGAGATACAAAGCAGACGTATGATACCCAGAAGGTCTTGCCGTATGCCAACTTGAATTCCATCTCCACAGAGTTCTCCCTAACCAGCGCCCTGCAGTTACAGCCGACAGCAGCTATATGAAGTCGTGGCAGATGTGGACTCTTACAATAAATTTATTCCGTTCTGTACCGGCTCGAAAGTGCTCAGTCGAAGGGAGCCGCTGAAGAGCCTCAAGATACCCGATGGGTTCAGCATGGATGCGGAGCTCACCGTTGGTTTCCTGTCGTTTAGTGAGAGTTATGTGAGCAAGGTCACCTGCTCCCCGTACGATTCAGTAAAGGTGAGCCTCAGCCCTCGTGGTGCACCCCACCCTCGTGAATTCACACCATCCACTCTCGTAAGGCTGTCGCATCCTCCTCCACGCCTCTGTTCAAAACTCTCGAAACTACCTGGAAATTTGAGCCCGTCACGAATGCCTCTGGCCGGAAGGAGTCTACTCTCGTCAAATACGATATCGCCTTTGCCTTTGCGAACGCCTTGCATGGTGCCGTTTCTGCAAAATTCTTTGGGCAAGTTTCGGGCTTGATGATGCGTGCGTTCGAGGATCGATGTGAGGAGGTGTATGGCCGGGGTGGTCCGCGATGACGTCCGTAGGCAAAATCCCCCAACGCCGGGAATCAAACATAGAGTATACAGCGAAAGATTAATACACTGAATATTTTCTGCCCGAGGTGGACTGATTCCGTGTTGCTGGGATCGAGTTTCTAGCGGTGGCGATACGTCTCGTTGAAAAACGCGTCCATCCGAAATGGTGCGAGTCACCGTACGACCATCCATCGTCTCCCATCCTAAGCTCGCCAGAGTTCTCCTGCTCAGTCGCCAGGGAGGAGGAGCATCACATATCTATTCCCACAACCATCCGGCCCCATATATTGCCATACAATACAAACCCGGGCCCTCCTGGCGGCTGTCAAGTCCCACCGCGATTCCTCTCTGACGAGGCTCTTCCATGTCCGGTCCCTCGATTTCGACGGATTCCCTCAGGCATGTCACTGATAATCACGTTCCGACGTCAACATGCGCACTAATCACCCGCCTCGTCGTCCAGCCCGCCACATGCAAATTCAGATGACTACATTTCCCAAACACCCACTTCCCAGACACCTTCTTCATCTTCCTCGGGCCACAGGCGGCATCGAGAGGTCGACGGGACCTTGACTGCAACCACGGCCACGACCTCTAATAACCTCGCACTCGATCGAGTTCACGATAGCAGACGGAGTTCAAAAGTTCCTGAACGCTTCCGGAGGGATCGGGAACGGGTGCATTCTGAACGGACGAGTAAACAACTAATTCGACTGCTGATTCACGAGGAGTACGAGACCAAACAAGCCCACAGACTTCTCCATGCCGCGTTTGAACGACTCGAGTCCGAATCTCAACGGGTGAACGAGGCGGAAGCGAGGGTCCTGGAGATCGTGCAGAGGTTCAACAGAGTAAACGAGGCGAGGGTTCAGGCCCAAGCAGAAGCGGCCAAGCTGAGCGCAGAGCTGGGGATGTACAGGCTGCAGCTGGAGAATGCTCAGATGGAGATCTACAGAGCCCAGGATATCGTACGCAAGGTCGAAGACGAAAGAGATGACGCCGCTGCTGAGGCTACCGAAGCACGGGACACGGCCAGGAGGTACCGCGAACAGCACATCGTCCATCTTGCTAGAGAAGAAGGTAGAAAGATGGGCTATCTTCAAGGTCTGCGCCACGCACAGATGGGCTATGCCGATACTAAGACCATCGAATTCCCCGACCATAACCCAACGGATGCCATTTCAAGTCGAAGGCTTCTCATGGATGAACCATTCGACGACACCCTTCGAAACGTTTTCGACGACGAAGAATCTATCACGGATGACGGAATCTCCACGGTTCCCAGTCGATCACTCTATATGTCGCGAAACGCTGCCCGCGATGTCGAGTTGACCTCCAACGCCCCGAGACAGTCTCAAGCCGCTTCCCATCATCTCAACCTTGGATATGACCGGCCAATAACCCGGACCGGCCGATCACCCACAGACAATAGCTTCCCGGTACCCATTCACAACGGTTTCCCTGCCACCCACCCAGAGACTCCCATACCACCCGACGGTTGGATCCCTAGGTCCGAGGATGGCTCCCATATAGCAATTCCGCCCCCTCACGAGTTTGACAGAGGGGGCAGACCGCCGTCGAGCTCTTCGGGGAGGAGCTGGACTACCGCTTCTGGTATCCAGAACCGCCTGAACAGAGTCTTCGGCACTTCTCGTCATGTCAGGCAACAGTCGGGTGTCCCCAACGTAGCTGCACCAGTACCTGGTTATCCTCGAAACTCTCCCACGCCCCCCAGTCCCCCTTCAACCACATTCTCACAATTCGATATCACGGCCACTGAACCAGATTTGTCTGAGGATGCTCGCCGGAAGTTGAGCGTGATCCAAGAGGGGAGTGTCGAGGCTACGCCGTCGATTGGCGTGGCTAGATCTCGAGCGGAAAACGTTCGGACCCCTGCTCTGGAGACGGACTACGGCTATTCACCCACTACGAACTTCACGGTTAGAAGTCCACCGGGAGAAGAGGAGGCGGTCGCATTAATGGACGTCATCAAGAGTCACCCGTACAAGAGCGAGGCTGGTGGGGGTGACCATCGTTCGATGCGCGACATGCAGAGATTGGCGGACGATTTGAGATACTCGGATCCCGAATTGGTTGAGAGCTGGAGAAGATCGACGGTCGATGCAACTCCAGTATGTGTTCTTCCTTTGGCTCGTTCGACCTGTTCCGATCTCACGACAAGTGAACAGATTCAGAACACATATAGCCCACCCAGACGGCGCCCGCAGAATCTGACCACACCTGCGCCGTTGAGCCCTTCACACGGTCCCACACCACTCAGTCTGCTGAGGAATTCTAGTAACTCAAGTAATATTGGAATCGGGGTCGAGCCTCCTGTACGTCTTCTTATTGTGATGTGTCACGGATGAATTGCTTATAACTGGGTCCGCATCTCTATCCGCTAGACCGATTCAGATGTTTATGGCAGCCAGCCAGGGCAGACCCCCGCTCCTGGGATGTTAAGTCCACTCATGATACCTTCGTCCCAGCGGCCTTCGCCTCATCGACAGCAATCGCCGCGTATAGTGCCAATCCGCACCGGCAGTCCAGCCGTCGGGTACGATAGGTCCGGGGTGGCTCGTTCCATGTCTCCAGCTCAATTATCTCCTCTGGAGAGAGATCCTCGGGACAAACGACGGATGCGACATGAATCCATCAGCAGGTCTGGGTCTCCATATCGTACACCCGCCAGTATTTCATCCCCTCGTCCCGGCCACTCGCCGCAGCTGTCCGTACCGTCGATCTCCGTGTCACAACCGTCTAGGCAAGGGAGCTCACAAATGCACAGCAGGAGTTTGAGCATGAACGCAGGATCGACGCCGCTGCGCTCGGGCAAACCTTTGTCCCCACTCTCGTCCACTCTGACGCTTGGAGACGGATTGGCTATACGACCAGCGCTCAAGAGGCAGCCTTCGGCTAGCAGCTTATCGAGCAACCGATCATCATACAAGACATACGACCCGAAAGAGTCCCTGGATCCAGCATACCTGGCTAGCCCGACTGCGGAATACGGGCCATCACCAGCGTATTCACAACACAGGTCGAGGAGTGGGAGAATGTGATCGGAGTTGATATTGGACTCTGTTAGTGGAGCGTGCGTGGACTCCGCCCTGCCTTGCGTTCCGATGCCTTGTGTCACGTCCATCTGATTGATGACCTAATGTTTGTTTCTTGCCTATGCGCTCCATTCTTGTGGCCGGTGCCCGATGTGCCTGTCATGATGCAGTCTGTACACGAATGATGTAGATACGAGCTCGAAGTGTAGCACACGATACGATGATGAATATGAAATTTTTAGATGAAGCCTGGACCGAGGGCGAGAGGCCGCGGTTGTGGGCGGATGTGCCGGTGCTTGATAAGGAACATTGTCCCACGAGTGTACGGAATACCCGGGCGCTGTCCCTTTGGAGACGGAGGACAATGCTTGGGCGATGGGCTGGCCGGAAACGGAATGCTCCGACGCTGAGATTTTCCTTTTTGGGGTGGAATGCAGAATGTTTGTCCTTGTTTGCGCGTAACCCTCAACCCAGCCGAACCCTCTGCCCAAGCGTCTTTAACTTTCTTCTCGACCGTGCTCGCCTCTCTCTCTCTCTATCCACAATCTCCTCCCGCATCCCCCACTCACCCTTCCCCAGTGAGCTCTCCGTCTCCAACGTTCCTCACCGCGTCCAGCCACCCCTAACCCGTTGCCCCCCACCGTGCAGATCCCAATCGATCAATTTCCCCACACTTTGACAGTGAGTATCTCGACGCGTGTCGCCAGCGTGTCAGTCACGTACATTCGCTCACCGCCCCCGCCCTTGTAGATGTCTCAAACTCGTGAAGACTCTGTCTACCTCGCCAAGCTTGCCGAACAGGCCGAGCGATATGAAGGTTGGTTCGCTCCACCATCCCATCCCCTAACGTGATCTGACGCCACTGCGCAGAGATGGTTGAGAACATGAAGCGCGTGGCTTCTTCTGACCAGGAGCTCACCGTCGAGGAGCGCAACCTTCTCTCCGTTGCGTACAAGAATGTTATTGGTGCTCGCCGTGCTTCGTGGAGGATCGTCTCCTCCATCGAGCAGAAAGAGGAATCGAAGGGGAACGAGGCCCAGGTCACCATGATCAAGGGCTACCGGGAGAAGATCGAGTCGGAGCTTGCCAAGATCTGCGAGGATATCCTCGAGGTCCTTGACAAACACCTTATCCCCTCTGCCGCCACTGGCGAATCCAAGGTCTTCTACCACAAGATGAAGGGTGACTACCACCGCTACCTTGCCGAGTTCGCCACCGGCGATAAGCGAAAGGAGTCCGCCGACAAGTCCCTCGAGGCTTACAAGGCCGCTTCCGACGTTGCCGTCACCGAACTCCCACCCACACACCCCATCCGTCTTGGTCTTGCCCTCAACTTCTCCGTCTTCTACTACGAGATCCTCAACTCTCCCGATCGTGCTTGCCACCTTGCCAAGCAGGCGTTCGATGACGCCATTGCTGAGCTTGACACCCTCTCGGAGGAGAGCTACAAGGACTCGACCCTCATCATGCAGTTGCTGCGTGATAACCTTACCCTCTGGACATCAGACATGCAGGATTCCGGTACGTAATAGCCGACATAGCTAGCCCGCATGATCAATTTACTGATCGTCTTTTGCAGACAAGGCCGAGAACAAGGAGGACGATGGTGCTGCCGGCGACGAGTAAACTTCGTCTGTTCTTGCGATTGGATTTCATTCGTCGTGTCTGCTTTCTCCTCATCATTGCATCTCGTTTCCCGACCCTCATCAATTTTTGACACCATCCGCCGCAATTACCATTTTCCCTCATTATTCCACTCTTAGTACAGTTGGGTTGCCCCTTATATCGGGGCTTTTTCTTTTCGACAATAGCAAGAAGCAGATTGAAAGAAGGAACGCGTTCACGCACGAATGAATTAGTTGTACAAATACTTGTTGTGTGATGTGACTCATTCAACCTTCCAATACCGTCGACCAACGCAGACGCAGAAGATTATCCCAAGTCCAATGCTCGCCAAGTTGGAGACGAGATACGTATATCTAGGACCATACATGAACGCGGTGAAGGCGATCACGATGAACGGCCACGTAATGGCGGCTTTCTGAATCACCCTGTTTAGTCCCCAATTAGCGCCAATACCGACCCGATGGAGCGACTGACTTACGATTCGGTTTCGAACACTTTGACGCTTCCCTGTTTCCTCACGCAGGTCCAGGCCCAGTCGGCAATCAACAGCCAAGGGGCGACATACAAGAAATTGTGGTCGCCGTCGAATGGCGTGGTGTAACCTGCAGTTGAGAGCGTGCGTACCCAAACGGCCAACACTGGAACGGAGAGTGGGAGGAGGAGTGTTGTCAGGAGTAAAAGATAGGTAAGCAAGGTGTGGTTGTGTATCTGGTTGTTTAGGTGGGTTTCCGTCCGAGTACGAGAGCTTGAACGGGAAGGAGGAAGCGGAGGAGATGAGGGAGAAGGTGGATAAGCGCTAAAGGACGAATCTTTGGATTTATGTGAAGTCCTCCGTGAGAGAGGAGAGGAAGAGGAAGAGACGGTGGTGTGGAAGATTATCAGGTAACTCCCGAGGAAAGCGACTTGCCACGGTACGAGGAAGAAAATCAACAAAAACGCGATCGATATCGAACCTATTGTCGTTCTCAACCTCCTCGTTCGCATCGGGAGTTCGTGCTCGCCATCTTCCCCGCGCACTACCCGTCTTACGGCGGAAGTGACGGTTGCAGCGAGGTAGGTGAGGAGGGAAAGGAGCCAAAAGGCTATGATGACCAGGCCGGTCGAGAGCAGCACGAGAATTGGGGCCAGGAAGGAGAAGAATGGCTCGCCGGAGAGTCCGAGGTATGCGGAGGTAGGGAGGGGGAGGTTGGCTATTAAGAAGGAGGCGAAGATGAGACGAGGAAGGAGGGATTTAATGAAGGCGGAGAGGGCTTGGGACAACGTTGGAAGGAGGGCTCCTAGAGACCGGTTATCGCATTCAGTACCTATGCCGGGGAATTAATTGCTGAAGATTTCTCACCGTTTTCATTAACCACCACACGTAACCCCTGCCAGATTATGAGTGACACGATGCCTATTGACCAAGTCGCCAGTACCGGCCAATACCTGTACCCCCATCTCCCGATAGATGTCCACCAATCGACGGTGATCGTGATGGACTCTGGGTAGCACGTCTCTGGCTCACCAGAAGTGTGGAGCGTCAAGTTCAACCCTTTGGCGGGAGAAGAGGTGTGTATGTAAGGTGCGGAGGAATGAGAATGAAGAAGGACTTGACGGTATGGGGAAGAAGTGGATGGGTGAATGCGATGGTAATGCGATTCGACGGGGGCCGTTTGAACGAGAAGAGGCGGGAGTAAAGTGTCTGATCGCCGCCAGGAATCGTCAGGATACGATGTGTTTGTATCGGAGGGGATAGTTCGGACTTGCCTTTGCATGAGCGTGATGCGAATTTGGGTGTGAGGCGGTAGACCAGCAGCACATTTGCCAATAAACTTGGGAAAGTGATCTCGGTTTTGAGGGGTGTGAGGCCGGTTGGGAGAGAAACCGAGGCCGATCCGAAGAGTAAACCTAGACAGCAGGTATGTGAGGATCGTGAGAAGCTGGCTGACGTAGTCACAAACTGGATGGGCTCGCGTCTGAGCGGACATGGGAGGATTTGTCGGTAAACCCGCCGATAATCCAACCACTGCCGTTTGCGCCATCGACCTTGATAGCGACCCAGGAATCAGTGGAATCAACTGGGATCTTGCCCTCGAAGAGCACAATCCCCTCCGTCTCGTCGCTCCCAGCTCTTGGGACAGGAAACTCCTGATGGGGGTGAGTGACCGGAAGCAGGGTCAATGTCGCAGGTGGTAATACAGCACACCGTTCTGCCGAGAATTCTCCGGGACTGGAACAGCTGAAGATCGAAGCTCGCAGTGAACCTGGTTTGACAGGCGAGATGGATCCGATCGCGCCACCTGCGAGATAAAGCAGGAAACCGCTCTGTTCCCCATCCTCCCGTGCTTTCTGCCGGCGCAGATAAAATACCTTTGATCCACGGAAGACTGGGTTTACGAGCCTCAGCACCGGACCCGAAGAAGGATCCTTTTCGGATCCCGGGACGACTTCGATCTGGATGCCGTTGGTTGACGGAACAGAGGGATCGGGAGTAGGGGGGGCTTCGTGTCCGTTTCGTAGCCACGCATCCAGGATGAGTCCTCGAGAAAGGGGAGTAGATGGGGAAGGGGCTGAGGCTGAGAGCTCGAGCGCGGCCCGGGCGACTTGCCAACGGGCTTGGTGGCACCAAACCATCTCCCGGTGTCCAATCCCAGTCCAACACCTCTCCATGCCGGAGGAAAATATCGTCTTTCGAAAGATGCCCCGGGAACTGGGTTCTGGGAGGATGCAGGATTCGGAGGGAACCATAATGTCGGTTGCACCCCCGCAGATCGAGACGATTGGCGTAGGGTCAGAGATGAGACGTTTGTGATTAGTAGAGTATATGTCCTCTATGCGGTTATCGAAACGGGCAGGCGGAAGGGTGTGTGGCGTCGACATGGTAACAATGGCTGAGATATCTGGGGACGGGAGGAGGGACGTGGCGACCACACCTCCCATCGAGTGGCCCATAACCACTACCGATGTATTGGGAGGGTATAGCGAGAGTATATATCGGATCGCGTCCAAGACATACGTGCGCTCCGAGAGGAGCGTGGGCCCGTGGAAGGCGGACAGGTCTTCGTTAAATTCAACGGCGAATACATCTAGCGGTCTACTCGCCGAAGAACGGGAAGAAAATTCGGGTGATATGACATATGGGGAGGAGAAATACTGCCGCGTTGCAGAGGAAGCGATGGAACGCACTTGATGAGATGAACCCGCGTTTCCTGGAATGAAAAGCACAGGCGTTCCGGACGGCTGTGGTACGTTGAGTTGATGAGTTGTTCATTACCAACCCGGAAGCGACAAACCTGGTTATTATCCCAGCCTACTTCGCGGTAGAGCCAGAGGGAATATCTTCCGCTCAAACTCGTCCAGGAGGCGTTGAAGCCACTTTGCAGGATGTACGACGGAGACATGTAGGACATCCGGCAGCCCTGAGGCGACAACTGATCAGGTGTCTGGATGCTCGCCTGGAAACATGTGAAGATTGCGGTGGCAGTGATTATGCCAAGCAGCACGCTGAGCATGCTATGATTCATAGACGGTGTATGCGCATACACCAGGATCCCACGCAGGGCTCCTGGGAGACAATTAGAAAATTAAGAATTCGGTGCTGTTTCGAACGGTCATCAGTATTGTAAACAGCCTTGGGGATACAGTTGCCCACCGCCGACTGTTTTGAAATTGTCAAAGGGGCTGAAGCGCTGACGGGCGAAGATCCAGCCCTTTGATGGGGAGCGATGCACGTGACGTGGAGGCAAAAGCGGTGATCGGGTGGCAGATCGCCTGGGGAGACTCTCGTTTGTAGAGGTGTCGAGGGGGTTTTGGAGAAAACGGAAAGCTGGCTGGGGTGTGCGCCGGGATGGGGAGGAGAGCCGGACGAGGGATGAACTGGCCGGTGGTTTTTGCGTGGTGGTTACGCTTTAGACGGTTCGACGAGAACGTGGTGCGGGTGATCGATCATTGCGATGATCACCACGCTTTTGATGTCGAACGGGAACAGAGGGGTGGGTGTCCCGAGCAGCGGAGGGCTGGTGGTGGAGGGACATGGCGCTCCGGCGCAGCCGCACAGGGACGGGGCAGGGGATGGGGGGCAGAGGGGATGACCCGGAGGCCCTGCATCGGCGCCTGGGGGTGGGTGAGGCTCCTGGGCACGAGGATCGAGCACGGTGGGCCCGGCCGGTGCTGCAGCGGGGCCTGGCGGGGGCTCGCAACCCGCAGAGGACATTCCGCCAGGATACAGAAACGGATTTTCCGCTGGCCCGTCGATATTTCGAGCCGAGTGCGTTCGCGGAGTTTGTAACCGTGGAATGTGGGAAGAAATTAAAACACCGACGCACGCTACCGTCCGCACCTCGCGACATTTAAATCTCTGTTCCTTCCCAAGCTCATGCGCGAATCTTCTGCTCTCCCGGCCAAGGGCAGAAAATCACACCGACCATCAGACGACCCTCAGCAGTCGTCCTCGGCCGCTGAAATGTCTTCGGATTTCTCTGGCAGGCAGGCCTCTGCCTTCTACTCTTGCCTCGCCATTCCCGTCGAAGGCGCTACGCCGATCCAGGATCAGGACCCCCAGCCAAAATCCTCCTCCTCCCAATCCGCCGCCACTCCCAAGCGGGCTCCGCGAAAGTCCAAGACCGACGCTCTCGCAGCAATGCAAATTCAGGCAAACTCTGACGACAAGTCCCAATCATCCTATCAGGTCACGGGTGTCAGAACCTTCGACGACCCCGGGCCACCCATCGCCATTTCGCCCGTGTTGGACATGGGCTCTGTAAAGACAACAAGTCCTCGTTATCCTCCTCCGAGGAAACACCCTCGCCCCTTTGGTTTAGAGGATTGCCCCACTTACTACCCCACAATGGACGAGTTCAAAGACCCCCTGGGCTACATTCGATCCGTATCAGAACACGCCAAGAACTACGGGATTTGCAAGATTGTACCACCAGAGTCGTGGAAGATGCCCTTCACGACCGATACAGAGGTGCCTCCCTCTGCCACATTCTCGCGTCACGCCAGATGCCTCACGCCATTTCTCGATCCACAGATCTTCCGTTTCAAGACAAGGGTCCAGTGTCTCAACTCTATCGAGGCGTCGTCGCGCGCCAAAGTAAACTTCCTCGAACAACTGTACCGATTTCACAAACAACAGGGTAACCCCCGCGTTTCCGTCCCAACGATAAACAACAAGTCTCTCGATCTTTGGTTACTCAGAAAAGAGGTGCACAAGTTGGGTGGCTATGACGCGGTATGCCTTTTTACGTCTTACCTCCCTCCCTCCCTCCCTATTCACCCACCTCCAAGGTCAACAAAGGCAAGAAGTGGGCCGACCTTGGCCGTCTCCTCGGCTTTTCAGGCATCCCCGGTCTCTCGACCCAAATAAAGAACTCCTACACCCGAGTCATTCTCCCATACGAACACTTTTGTGAAAGGGTTCGGAACAACCCTTCCATTTCCAAGGTTGACAAGCGGGTCTCCTCCCCTGATCTTGGTCGCGAATCCAATGCTAATCCGAACACGTCAATGACACTGATGAGCACACGTGGGAAATCACGCACAAGCGCTTCAGCGACACCTAAGCAGAAGGAGAGGGATATCGAACTCACCGTCAAGGAGGAAGGCGCGAGCGTTTACGATGATAACTCGCCGCCCCTGAGCCCACTTAGCTCAGCTTCTAGCACACTTTCTGATCCTCCCGATGATCGGGACGCCCAGGACGCTGAAGGGACCTCGGAGACCACCAAAGGTAAGAGAAGGAAGGAGGACGGTGAAGGCCCCTCCGGAACAGTCATCAACGGAAGGCCGAGAAACGGTCCTCCCCCGACTGAGGTAAAGTCCTGTGCATCCGATATTATTCACACGTTAATGGCGCGGCCCCAGACGCAATGCGAGGTTTGTCATAAGACTGATCGCGGACTCCAGATGCTGCTTTGTGACGGCTGCGACTGCGGTGAGTCATGGTTGCTCGTGTTATCAACACTTCGGTTAAGTTCTCGCAGGATATCACACCTTTTGTTTGGACCCGCCGCTCAGTGTTATTCCCAAGGGGCAGTGGTTCTGTCACACTTGCCTATTCGGAACCGGAGGCGATTATGGGTTTGACGAAGGCGAAGAGCACAGTTTATCCAGCTTTCAGGCTCGGGACAGGGAGTTCCGCCGTATGTGGTTTGCCGCCCATCCGCCGGGTGACCACATCGAGGACGACTCGATCAAGGCGAGGATTGGAAAGGATCTCGTTGTCTCCGAAGACGACGTAGAAAAGGAGTTTTGGAGACTCGTTTCTTCACAGAAAGAGACTGTAGAGGTCGAGTACGGCGCTGATGTGCATTCCACAACCCATGGGAGGTGCGGAATTGTTCTGCGTTCTCCGTCCATCCCTGACGTACCATTTCCTAGTGCTATGCCCACACTCGAGACACACCCTATGAACCAGTATTCGAAGGATCCATGGAACCTGAACAACATCCCCATTCTCGCTGATTCCCTTCTTCGTTTCATCAAATCTGATATATCCGGAATGACTGTCCCTTGGACATACGTTGGGATGGTCTTCTCTACTTTCTGCTGGCATAACGAGGTGAGCGTTCCCCTGTGACCGCCTTGAGCCGTCTCTCACGACGTTTCCAGGACCACTACACGTACAGTATCAATTTTAGTAGGTGCTCAGGTATGTTTCGGAAGTTCTTTATCTTACCATTCTTTAGTGCATTGGGGAGAAACGAAAACCTGGTATGGTGTACCAGGGGACGATGCGGAGCTGTTCGAAGATGCTATTCGAAAGGAAGCCCCCGACCTATTTGAGGCCCAACCGGACCTTCTCTTCCAACTGGTGACACTCCTGAGTCCAAAGCGACTTACAGATGCCGGTGTTCGTGTCTATGCTTGTAACCAGAGGGCTGGGGAATTTGTTATCACGTATCCGAAGGCGTATCATGCAGGATTCAACCACGGGGTGAGACTATATTTAAAATGGTCCTACGACCTCCCAATCACTGACGTTTTCTCTCGCGCAGTTCAACTTCAACGAAGCTGTCAATTTTGCACCCCCGGATTGGTTACCGTTCGGCCTCGACTGCGCGCGCCGATATCAAGAGCATGGAAAGATGCCAGTCTTCTCGCATGACGAGCTCTTGGTTACGGTTACCCAACAGTCCAATTCAATCAAAACGGCGCTCTGGTTCGTGACTTCTCGCCGATCTGATGATGAAAACCCACGCCACAGCTGACATCATACCTTCATTAGGTTGAACGACAGTTTCAAAGAAATGATTGACCGAGAGTTCGCCTTCAGGAGACGTGCTCGTGGTGCCAAGTTCGGTGAAATCCTCATCGAGGAGGATCGCCCAGAGGACCAGTACCAGTGCTCTGTGTGCAAGGTCTTCCTCTACCTCTCCCAGATCACCTGCCAGTGTACGACTCAGGTCACCTGCATGGAGCACCACGAGAAGCTTTGCAAATGTTCCATCTCAAGTCGTGTGTTGAGGAAGCGATTCTCGGACGAGGAACTGACCGAGATCCTCCTCAAGGTCTCCGACAGGGCCCGGGTTCCGGAAGCATGGAGATCGAAACTCACCAACTTGCTTTCATCTACCGCCCGGCCACAGCTCCGTTCTCTTCGCGCCATTCTTGCGGAAGGAGAACGTATCAGTTACCCCATGCCCGAGCTACAGGTTCTCAGAAGATGTGTCTCCCGTGGAAACGAGTGGGTTGAACAAGCCAACATGTTCTTACGCAAGGCGAGTAGGAAGAGGGCCCGCAAGTCCGCACGTCCTGGGGATGTCATCAAACCTGGAGTGTTGGATGATTCATACGACAGGCCGGAGCGGGGACTGGAAGATGTCTACGCCTTGCTGAGGGAGGTAGATGGACTTGGATTCGACGGCCCCGAGTTGGACGCCTTGCGGACTCTGGCAAAGGATGCGGAAGATGTCAAAGCGAAGGCCCGTCACTTTCTCACCGCTTCGGAGGAAGAACGCTCGCGACCAGGTTTTGTCCAGGACTGCGAGAACTTGGGTATTACCGCCTCTTCGCTGAACGTGTACATCCCGGAGTTATTCGAGGTGGAGCAGATTGTGTTGAGGGATCGGTTGATAAAGGATATCGACGACTGGGAGGCTGGGATGTTGATGGATGACGTTCGGAATCTCGTTGCGAGGGCCCGGGCCTGCAGCCTCCCGCCAGACAGTCGACACATGAAGGTTCTCAGCGCGAAACAGGCAGCAGGATCGAGCTGGGAGGATGGGGCCAAGGCTTTGATCGCTCAGCGGGTCAAGAGTATGGACGAACTCGAGGAATTTGCAAAGACGGAGTCTAACGTTCCTGTTGACGGTGCCCTCTTGGATCGTATCATGGGCCTCCACAGTCGGGCGAAGGAGTATCAGAGACAGGCAGACGCTATTCTTCATCGCGAGCCAGGCGTCGTCAAGGTCAAACCACAGGATGCAATGAAGTTGGTCACGCGCGCGGAGGGAAGCTACAACATCCCCTCGGTCAATGACCTCAGGAGGACGACAGACTTTGCGCTTGATTTGGAGTCGAGGTGCGAGATGGTGATGACGGGGACCTATCAGCACGTCGAATCCGATGGTGACGTGTTCAACATGTTCCAGCAGTGGAAGAGCTACGCGAAGGAACACCTCACCATGTTCACCATGCCCAACTTCGAGAAGTTTGAGAGGAGGTTAGCGGATCATTACCGTTGGATAGACCGTCTGCCCTGGAATCACCGTCGGCAGAGCCCAATCCATGCTACCAAGCTTTACGAGGACATCATGCAGGCGACACAGATCAACGACGACACCCCTTCCACGGACGAATATCTCAGCTGTATCTGCATCACACCCGTCCGACCTCCTGCACCTGGAACGGTATCTGATGCGGTCCAATGCGATCATTGCTTCGCCAGATTCCACGGAGCTTGCGCCAGCAGCGGAGGTTCATGTCCGTTTTGCGATCACCACCACTGGAATGGGTCTATTCACAAGGAACGAAACTGGCATTACTCCTACTTGGCCGAGGTTGCTAACGAGGCTACCTTGATCTCCCGTACATACTCTCCCGAGTGGAAGCAGGTGGAGGCCATGGTATTCCGCATCGATCGTCTTGTGCAGCAGGTCGGCCAGTTCCTGAGTTTCGCATCTCATCCCGCCAACCAACGTTCGGAATTGCTGCCGCGAGTCAAGCACTATATGCGCAAACTCTACAAACTCCAGTTCGTCGTTGGTCATTCAGAGAACGTATCGTACGGGCTCGACCTTGCGGGGTTGCACCGACTCCTTGCCACTCAACCCGCTCAACCCAAGAACAGGAAGCGCAAGCGTCCCAAGCTTACCTTCGGCCAGGACTATGACAAGGACTGGACGGACGGGACCAGATGTATCTGCCGTGGTCGCACGGAGTACCTGATCAACTATCCCAAAGTCCAATGCGAATCCTGCCAGAGGTTCTATCACAGCGGGTGTGTCTTCTTCCCGAACAATCATGCGGATCCGTCCAAGAATATCTTCACTTGCCCTCTCTGCTGCCTGAGGAAGAACAAGAAATATCCTTATTCGGAGGTCCGGGTGCGCAGCGTTGGTAAGTGCTTCCTTCGCTGGCCTACTGAGCTTGCATGCCGACCGAATCCTTAGATCCCCCGGACATGGATACCTACATCGACACCGAGAGCATGTTGTCTTCCTCCTCAAAGTCCGTCATATTCAAGAGGCTTCCCCGCCCTTACACACAAACTCTTTTCGTCGAACTGGTCAAGTACACGCCTGGAGATACCTCCCCGCCAGAACCTCAACCTCCCCCTTTGTCCAGACCTCGTTCCGTTGTCGATGACCAACCATCACGCCACTCCGTCCCCCCTTCTCCTCATCACATCAGACCCCAGTCTCCAGAGCAGAATAGACTCGTGCCTCCTCCTCCGCCGTGGTCCAGCAGGTGGAGCAATGCTGCTACTGCCGCTTCACCACCGACCGGAGCTCCTTCCACCTCTACTCCAGCATCTCCCCCCCTGTTACCATTGCCTGGGCGCGAGTTGAGGGAACCTCCCAGAGGCATGCCGACACCACCTGTTTCTTTGAAGCGCAAATATGACGAAGAACCTGTGGTGGACTCTCGGCCACTTCCGCCGTTCCACAGTGACTACGACAGGCGAGGATTGAAGCGAAGAGAGGACGAGGGCCCCATTGACGTGGATCGTTCGCGATCCCCGGCTAGTTACTATAATGCCACTTCTACTAAGGAGTACATCGACCGCAAGTTTACTTCCAATGGCGTTTTGGGTCCCAATAGGGATCGAGAACGCGATGTTCGCGATGACGGGCGGGATCGGTCACCCCCTATCCTGCCTCCCTTGGCCGTTAGGGATGTTATTCGAATTCCTGTGAAGCGGAAGTATGAGGATACCACTCCCGGTCACGAAGATCGGTTGCTTCCTAGCCCATCATCGATGCAACCATCCCCGAAGCGTCGCTTAACCGGCAGCGGCGTCACCCTTCCACCTCCCCCTTCATCAGCTTCACCAGTGCCTCCTCCTCGTCATCCCCCAACCCTTTCCCCTTCTCTCGCGATGATAGTTTCCCCAACCTCCACAGAACCTCGGCCGTCTCCACGTGAACGACGACCTTCAATTACATCCTACCCGTCCTCCGTTTCTGCTCCCAGCAATCCGACACGGTTGCCTCCCATGGCCCCTTCTTCCCCACAAAGGCTGATTTACAGAAATTCCTAACTTGTCCGTTGGTGCCTTCGGTGGTCGAATCGCTTTCTTTCCTTTCTTGTACTTTTATGTTTAGGGTTGCCCTTGCCACTGTTTTCTCTTTCGTTTTCCGCATGCATGTTTTCTTCTAGGGTATCCCATGACGTAATCCAGCGTATCAAATTATGATTACCGATCGAAGTTTGATGATTCGCCCGAGTTCCTTTTAACCGCCATCTTCTCATCCCGTGGAGGCTCATAGTCCGCCTACTCTCTCTTCATACCCCCCTTGGCTGTTCGGCAGCTGATAGATTCGGTCAGCTGCATTTCTGCCTCAGCATGTAACTCGGACCACGGTCTTATGTTTATCGAACCAGTTCGCAGAACACTGCAGAACACCCTTTGACTCTTACTTCAAAAAGCTCAACAATGACCCCTGGTCCCAGCGAATCACCCATTCTTTCTAGCTCGCCCCTCTCCGTCCGCGCCCCTTCTCACTCTCCCGTTCGTCACCGAACCAGCAGCACCCACGATGCTGATGCAGACGTTGAAGGACTTTCCCGTTCGTTTGGTTCAAGACATTCGCCGACCCTCGGCCGTTCACACGCGAGCCCGCTTGATCCCGATGTTCGCGAGCGACAGAGGGCCATGGACGCTGACATGGCAATACAGCTTTCGAGGGTTCGGAGCGCTACCATTAGTCAACGCTGCCCAGGTCCCCCAACAAGTGCGCGGAGGCGATCGGACGAATTCACACCGACCTACAACCGATATCCGCACTCCTCAGGACCCGAGTTCCCGTTCCAGGAACCGGAGCAGTCACTGAACGGAGACCAACTGGATTACGGTGGACCAACAAGGAGGGACCCCGGCGAGAACCAGTCCCGAATAAACCTCTCACCCTCCGTTCATCTCGGTCATCAAGAGCATGATGATTCACACGTGGTATCACAAGTTCCTGATCATCGCGACCTCGACATGGATTCCACAGGTTTAATCCCTGTTCCGTCCATGGGCGAGTTACCCATGTATCGACCCATGTCAATACAGCACACTCATCCCAGATGGGATTTTTCTGCCATGGAGGAATTTGCCAAGGCAGAGAAAATTCGGTTGGGGATACGTACACCCCAGACGTCATTTCCGATACCGACGAATCATCTCCGTCCTTCCCAAGGGGTGGAAGGTGATATTGTTGATGCCGACGCAACAATTAGTACCTCTACCGGATTCACACTCCCCGCTCGACGGCCTCGAGAGCGTAAACTCAGTACTTCGAACCCCGGCAATACACGAAGAGGGAAGATGGCTTTATTCGAACAGGCAATTAACAATTCCTCAGGGAGACCTCCGTTATCGGCCCATATCAGTATCCCCGGGATCCCAGAAAGAAACACACCCTCGTCATCCGAAAATATTCCAGCACTTACAGGTGGTCACGACAGACCATACCGGTTCTCCTTCTATTCCAACGCACTATCCCAAACGATCCACTCGAGGAGCCTGAGCGAGTTGCCTGCCGAAGGACAATCATTCGAAGAATTGTTTACTGGAATCCTCCCTCCTGAACTACGGTCAAGCGCTCCCCAATCTAGTTCCACTTCACCAGGAACAAATGGAAACGGGAACAACAAAAGTGCCTCCACAGACTTTGCCACTCGGATAGGGTTGGAGGATCAGACGAAGAAGGGAAATGGTGATCCAGACTCAGAGACGGCTACATGGTGGTTAGATGTCATGTCGCCGACTGACGAGGAGATGAAGATGTTGAGTCACGTAAGCTTACGACGCTTTGGCCAAAAAAACCTTGCAACTGATTAACGTATTTTCTAGGTTTTTGGTATTCATCCTCTGACAACTGAAGATATTCAAATGGAAGAGACACGTGAAAAAATCGAACTATTCCGCAACTACTATTTCGTCTGTTTCCGGGGTTTCGACCAGGATCCCTATAGTCCAACCCACCTAGACCCCATCAACATGTACGTGGTAGTGTTCAGGGAAGGAACTCTTTCTGTAGGTGGTTTTCTCTCCAACACCCCGCGTCAACCTTACACGCGGCGTTCTAGTTCCACTTCCGCCCAACACCTCACCCGCAGAACGTGAGAAGGCGGATCAAACAGCTCAAGGATTACATTAACGTTACTTCGGATTGGATCTCCTACGCTCTCATCGACGATATCACCGATGCGTTTGGTCCCCTGATTCAGAGCATCGAATATGAAGTCGACAGTATTGACGAGCTGGTATTGATTCTGAAGGACGCTGAACAGAGCGACATGTTGAGAAGGTGCGTGACTCAGAAACATCTAATGCTTCCCGACAACTGAACCGGTGCAACAGGATTGGGACCTGTCGGAAAAAGGTCATGGGCTTGTTGCGCCTCATGGGTAACAAGGCCGACGTCGTAAAAGGGTTGGCAAAGCGATGTAACGAGAATTGGAGGGTGGCACCTACCTCCGACATTGTATGTCCTGTTCATCTCCGGATTTTGTTAGCCTTGTTAAAAATCATTCCAGGGGCTTTATCTCTCCGACATCCAAGACCACTTGATTACGATGACCCAGAGTTTGAACCACTACGAGAAAATTCTTTCTCGCTCCCATTCTAACTACCTCGCCCAAATCTCCATCGAGATGACAGATGCCAACAACCAGATCAACGACGTTCTGTCGAAGCTGACCGCGTTGGGTACGGTGCTCATCCCTATGAACTTGGTCACCGGTCTCTGGGGTATGAATGTCCATGTTCCCGGCCAAGACGTTCCTGTGAGTACGGAACGCTCTATCTGGGATGTGTCTTCCTCATCACGTTCATTTAGGGATACGGCTGGTTCTCTGCGATCATCGCCTTCCTGGCAGCCTTCGCTGTGATCGGCGGCTGGTCCGCATACAAACTAATGACTCGCTGACCGTCAATGACATCCCTTATCTTATACGTGCCTTTCCACGCACCTGATATCTTATAACGTGCGAGTTACGCACGCTCCTACACCATCTACCTGTATCACGACTTGGTTATTTATCACTATTTGGTCATTTCCTACTAGTACCGTTACTTCATGGAGCTGTAATCTACTTCCTCGAGGTTTGTCTTTTGTGGAGTTGAATTGCTCTGTGTTGAGCAAGGGTTTCTCGTATTTATGCCCACCTCAAGAATTACACTGAAGGATATTACCCGACAAGTTGGAGGCCGGAGACAAGCCTTGGGATTATAATCTACATATACCAAACAGACACTCTTCGCTGTCGTGTTCTTCCTGATGTCACAGCTGCTTGCTAGAATCCATGACGCAGAAAGCACGGCTTTGTATGCATGCCAGGTAACAAAGCCGGTTTCGGCGTTGTAGACCACCATCTATATACACTATGAGCTCACCCGTCCTGGGTCGCGGAAACACATCAATGTACCATTAGGGAAAAGGATGGGGGAATGCGACGGAACTGATGTACAACCGTAGGGATAATGATACGGATAAAACGAAACATGGGGACAGGAAGGAACGGAAGGTGGTGAAAAGATGGGTGAAACAGTCCCCGTAGGTTATTTCTTGCGTAGCTGGGCGCGCAGGTTCTCGTTCTCCGTTTGAGCGGCGTTGAGCTCCTCGAGCAACGCCACACGTTGAGTCTGTTCAGACATCCTCATCGCCTCGATCTCCTCGTTCGCATTCGTCAACTTACCCTCGACCAGCGCAAGTTGGGCTTCCATCTGCTTTCGGACTGCGTTCGTCACCGATGTGATTTCATCGGCAAGAGATAGGCTCTGTGCGCTGAGAGAAGCATTGGCGGCGGTGAGCTGACGGCAAGTATCCGCTAGTTCAGCAGCTTGTTCTTCCAACTCCCGCTTTTCGGCCTCGAGTCGATCTAACGCCTCCTGGAGTTGTGCTACGTCGTCCAGCCTGTGTTTTCCGGTCAATAAAAGCACCAAAGTAAGGTAATAATCGGGTGTTTTACAGTTCAGCATTCTTATCTGATAGAGCAGAATCCCTGTCTTCGAGCATCTTGACTTGCTTCTGATAAGTCTCGAGCGCGGCGCTTGCGTCCATTGCCAACTTCTGCGCCCTCTCTGCGTTCCTCTTCAGTAGGTCATGGGCTTGGGCGAATCGTACAAGCCGCTCGATCAACGCTCTATCGTCCGCGATTAGAGACTGAACCCTTGACACGAAGGCTTCGATGGTAAATCCAGTTATCGTTGACCCAGGGGATCCCGGAGTGGCGGGCCGACTTTGTGTTTTGGTGCTATCGTAGAGCGCCTTGAGGCTTCGGACGTCCATCTCGGAAAGAGATTGTTTCAGCGGACTACCCGTCGGTGATGTGGGAGAAGTTGTCCGGAAGCGATTCTGTCCGAGTTTCGCTGCGCGAGCTTCGGCGGAAGGGAGAATAGCCCATACAGGAGCAAGAGCGGCAATCAGCGTCGCCGCATCACCTTTGTATTCGACTGTCGTCGTGGTCATTGAGGTCTGTTGAGCGATGAGTTCGACGATCCTATCAGATTGCTCCTGTAACGTCCGTTAAACAGACGCATCAAGTTGATGGAAACGAATGACAAACCCGTGATTGATTTTCGAGATATTGAACTTCCTTCCTCAGTCCCTCGGCCTCAGCACGAGATTCCCTGAGCGTGTTGGAAAGTTCCCGTTGCTCACGCACGGAGTCACGAAGTTCTCGAACAGTATCCAAGGCATTCTCGACAAAGAAAGAGATCGATTCAGCAAGGACGGGAATTGTCGTGTCAGAATCGCTTGGGAGGGGTATATCATGTTCTTGAACAACAGCCCACAAGGTAGCTGACGCCTCCTCTGTAGGAGCCAGGTCATTCGCCCACGTGGCCTTTTCAAGCTCGAAACGAGTGTTGACCTTAGTCAATTCCAGATCCTTGGCCCGAAGGGCGGCGTCCATCTCTGCTTTAAATTTGGCAAGCTCCTGTTCCTTGAGCAGAACCTGTTTACTCGCTTCATATGCCTCTCCATTCCGCTGGTCCGCGGCTTCTAACTGTTGTTGGAGGATCTCGACCTGCCCCTTCCTCTCCTCCAGTTCAGCTCTTGTCGACTCCAGGGCTTCTTTTTGTCGCTGCAATTCCTCAGCTTCTCCCTTGTATCGTGCAAGTTCGATCCCGAACGAGCGGGTCTGTTCTTCAGCCGTTTGAAGCTCCATCTCGAATGTTGTTTGAAGTTGCTCCTTCTCCAGCTTTAGCAACGACAGGTCTCGAGCCAGATCAGCTTGGTGCTTATTCGCTTGGGTGAGCTCGCGGGTAACAGCACTAAGTTTCTCCCTGAGGGCTGTGAGATCCTTATCTGATGGGGGTTTCTTGGGTGGTTGGGGCACTACCGTATCCGAATGGCCAGCAAAGAAATGCTCGAATTTGGTGTGAACGGGCAAAGACCTAGGATCAATAGGGGAGCCCGTGCCTGAAGGGAAGGACGAGCCATTCAACATTGGTGATTGGGCGGAATGATGAGATTTCTCGAGACGCTTTAGTGAGTAGCTGAGGACACTGGCTCGGTGTTCCATTAGCCGTCTGTGAGCGTCGTTGACCTGATCGGAGAGTTTCCAGACATCCTTCTGAACGCTCTCGACTTTGGAGTTAGCCGCGTCGACCTGTTCGGTGGTTTGCTTGGACACGTTCTTGTACGGTGCATTGACCTTGGCCAATGATAAAGCGGCATCACGTATTTTGGTCTCGAGGGTCAGCTTCTTTTTAAGGCCAGCCAAACGTGATGATAAGGCTTGATACTCCTACGTGTGCTATTTGAGGGACCAGAATCGGTTGAACCATTGGCTATTACGGACCTTCTTGAGTTCTTCCACTTGCTCAGAACTCAAAATTTCATGTCCCTGGCATTCCGCAACTGCTTCGGAGGCCAACAAACTGAGTAGCAGTTCGTCGCGTGTGCTGTTGGCGTTCCCGCCGTTCTTGTGATCGACCGCGGGCGGTATGGCGTTTGGAAGAGGTACTCGGGTTGTTCTGTGTGGGGAGAGGGTAGGTTGGACGGAGTCTGCTCGAGATGACGAAGACCGGGGTTGGTCTTCGTCCTGAGGCCGCGGTCTTTCTCGCTTAAGGAAGAGAGGGTTGGTTGTGGCGACGGGGGACTCTGTCAAGGCATCGGTTGCTTGTTCGCCATCTGTCGGTGGCCACGATGGCTTGTTGCTGAGGGAGAGGGGTGATATTGAGACGGCGGGAGTGGGTTGTGGTGGATCTGGACTAGCAGTATTGCCTGTCAGAAAGCGTCGGACGCCGTTCATGACGGTGTCGGGAGAAAACCATCACTTGCGTTCCGCCGTCGTGGTCGCGGACGTCGGCCATGTCCTTCACCTTCCAATGGCCACGGTTCTCAGACCAATTTCACGAGAACGCGATCCAGATGCTCGACTCTGCTCTCAACAAGGGAAACAAGCCACCGGTCATCGCAGACAGGATCGAAGTCGTCGAACTCGAGATGGGCTCACAGGTGCACCCGCCCCAGCAGTCGGAACATTCGTCTCCATTTTCTAACCACCGTTCCTTCAGCCCCCAGAACTGGAGATTCGAGATATTGGAGAGCTGACCACAGATCAGTTCCGAGGCATATTTCGTCTAACATACTCGGGTGATGCCCACCTCGTGCTCCGGACTAAGGTCCAGGTGCGCACGACCGCCCGTAATAGTACCTATATGGTCTGAACGTACTCACAGGCGAACCCACTGAACCACAAGCAACCCGACATCCATCTGATGACTGGATCGCGAGGCATGCTTGCTGCCAAACAACCCCTCGTTGTTCCCATGCTGCTCCGGCTATCCCATTTCAAACTCAACTCATATGTTGTTCTCGTCGTTTCCAAGCAGAAGGGCATCACTATCGTGTTCAAGACGGACCCTCTCCAACATGTCGACATTAACAGTACCTTCGACTCGGTAGCAGTCATCCAAAAGTTTATTCAGAGGGAAATCGAGGGTCAACTACGACAGATGTTTAGAGAGGATTTGCCAGGGATCATCCACCGCCTCAGCCAACAGTGGTTGAAGGCAAAGGTCGAGGCCCCCTACCTATCGAGACGTACAGTTCCCCAGGTACCCCGTCCGCTCTCTTTACATGAACCAACCTCCCCAGCTTTTTCTTCATCACTGTCTCTGCAATCAGCTCCTGCCTACTCTGTTGCTGCTCCCAGTGCGTTTGGGCTCGGGCGTCCAAGATCAGTTTCTGGCCTGTCCACCTTGAGCCACCGTTCTACTCCCAGGCCTCTCCAAACTCCAGTCACGGATCTGGAATCACCCACTTCGTTCCCGGAGATCGAGAATTTTGACCCCACCTATGGTCTGCGGCCGGAGGGACTCCCGGTAAAGAGTCTGTTCAACAACTTCAGCAAACTTTTCTCGCCGAGGAAAGGACTTGCAGAGCTAACTGAACACTTGGAAGAGGTGGATGAACTAGATGAACTAGCTAGTTTTGCCGACAGCGTCCCGATTACTCGACCTTCAACTCCCTCTATCACTTCTGAGAACCCCCAGGACTACGAAACCATTCTAGCAGTTGGAGGTGGTACGATCACACGACCTAGGGTATACCTTTCACAATCTCAGGTGCAGAGCCCTGTCGGTACGACACCTGCGACTCCAATCCTCCAGGTGCCACCACATCTCCGCCGCCCATCCCCGTTGGAATACGAGGCTTCTCCACACCTGCGCGGGTCTTTACCACAACGGCAACCCACCATATCATCCCCTCTGGCCAACCCACAGTTCGATCCATCACATACCCACACATCCCCTCTTTCACGATATTCCAACCCAGAACTACCTCCCCTCTCGTCTCCCTCATCGACGAGTTTCGTTCCACGACGGGCGGATACTCGTGCACCACTCCCCACCCCACCTCCATCAGAAACTTATACTGATCCCGGTAACTCTCCCTCCCACAGGCGTCGACAGAGTGAAGATCGACGATCATCGATATCCTCCTCGATCCCGGACCGTTTCGACACTACCTCGCCAGGCCTCCACGGAAGCTTTGGGCCGGAACCAGATCCGCAGATTATCCTCTGTCCCTCACTCAATGAACACGTCTTCAAACTTTCCACCCTCACCCACTCCAATCACACGCTATCCCCGTACACACGGTCTTTGGAACACTTTGCTGTGCGTAGTGGGCCACCGAAGACCTCCGCGACCTCCAGAGTCGGGGGTGGGCCGTCGGATAGGCCACCGCAGGTGAAAGTGAAGGCGAAAAGAAAGAGGATTTACCGTGTTGGTGGGAAGAAGGAACTTGAAGAATCTCCTCAGCCGAAGTTCCCTCCTGCACCGGCACCAGAATTTGACGAATCGGATATGGATCGATACTTCAAGTGGAGGGATGAGGTCGATAAACATAATCAGATCGACCCAGATGACCAACCTTCCCCTCCAGGAGAGTTACCCCCCACTCAGTCAACCCCACAACCCCAGCCTACCCAACTCCGGAAACGGCACCTTCAGTATTCCGAGCCCTTACGATGACACAATGATAACCCTGAAAGCAGGCTCGATTTTGTTGGTTTCCCACTGGTGTCAGTCATTCCTTTGGTCGTCGTTTCGCTATGCACTTCCTGGTTGCTCTTCTTGTCTGTTGTTTAGATTTGCTCTCTGGATTCGCTCAACCCCAACTCATGGTAGATACAAAGGGAAAACACTTGACAAAGTATTTATTAGATAGTCCGCACTCGCATCCCCCGCTAGGTAATTGTTAGATTTTGTACAGCAAATATGTAGTTCACGCTCCCATACCTTCGCACCCAACTTTAGCCCTCTTTGCCTCACAAACCAATACATGTAGCCAGTTATCTTGGATGCTGTGGTTTGACTAACGGAAAAAGTTCCACATGGCCTGAAGTTATTTGGGCATGAAGGATGGTCCCAAGTTCCTGTACACATCCGTCGGTGTGGCAGCCGGTTTAGGTGGAAGTGAACCTTCTCCTGTCATGAGTGGTATCTGAACGGTGCCAAGAACAGGTGAGGTCGCAACTTCCTCAAAGTCCTATCCCAGGAGCGCTCAGTATGGATCTCTAAACAGATGAAGCAGACTCACATCAACGTGCATGCTAGGCAGTCGGCTCGTATTCTGCCTTGTCTGGTTACTCTGCCTCAACTCCCTGAAGTCATTCTTCAGGTACGTCTTTGTCAGTCCCGTCACAAGCGGAGACCGTAGAATCGTTGACGGAGATATGTTCGCCATTCCGATGACCGCGTCTTGGGCTTGTGGCTTCGGTGGGGGTGTCCCTGGCGGGGGTTGTGTATCCGCGACTCGGTGAACGATATCGTGGATCTCCGAAAATGAGTAGGATAATGTAGATGGGAGTTGAATAAGGCTGGTGAATTCGGTGGGGTGTTGGAATGAAGGGGCTACCTTCGATTGCAGGAGCTCGACTTTTTCTGGAGGAATTTCGGGATTGATATTTTCCAGAAGTTCGGAAAGATGTGAGCCCGTCAGTCCGGGAAGTTCGACAGGGCCTTCGCTACGTTCTGTCGTAACTTCAAGGATACATACGATCACCGCCGCTAATTGGATGTCCACCATGAGGGTCGAAACCAGCGCACCGGCCATCGCTCCAACCTCTGGTTGCATTTCAGTGAGTTTTTCTTCCGGGAGCTTCTTTAACAGGTCTGGTATAGGGTGCAAGTTGGATACGAGATCAGTAACCGAGAGGTCGCTCTGCTGTGCGGTGCGTAGTAGGGTCGAAGAAATTGCGACGATCAAGGTCGCGTCATCGAGTTCCGGGCGGCCAGAGGCAATGCGGTAAGCGATATCGGTGGCGTATGGTGTCGTGTACCGATGTTGGAGGAGCCAGTCCAGACATGAGGACAGCAGGCTAAGCATTTCTGGTGAAGATTCGATGAAGTCCAGTGACCAGCTCGACACGCTTGACGACGGCAAAAGCAAGTCCCCAAGCAACCGAAGGTACAGCACGACTCGATATAGCAGAATGTTAATCCCGTTCGGGTATTCATCCGCGTTTTGAATGAGGTGGTGGAAATCCTTCATACTCTCCAAGACCAGCCACTCTCCCACCCCCACCGCTCCATCATCGAGGTTCACCAGGCGTTTAATAAGGTGCCCCTTGCTCTCTACATCTAGGACCACGAAGAAAACGCGTAGTTCGGTTAGGACGCTGGGGATGACACGTTGGACCCAAAGTCCAGTATACTCGTCGTGACCAAGGATCTCGGGGTCGGGGAAAGGGATGATGTGATCGACGAGTGTGAAAGTCTGTTGGAGTTGGTAGATTGGATCGATTTCGCCATCTCGCAGAGCATGCACGAGGATCATCCGGAAGATTATCTCTGAGACGTGCCTCGAGCCGACGGAGACATCGAGGTTAGCCAAAGTTTTGAGCGAGATGATACAAATATCGCGCGTTTCCCTGACGACAGCAGCAACGGGATCCGTGCGTGAAAATATTGCATCGGCGGCATCCGTGCAAGAAAAGAGGTCGACAGTGTTTGCAGTCCATTCCCGTATGACGCGTGTCGGGGGGAGGTAAGAGGATGCAAGGCGGGTGAAGAGGACCAGAGTCTCGTTGACGGAATGGAAGGTCTGATCGGTGAGTTTATGAGATTTGCGGGGGGGTAGCGCGAGGCCGAATTGTTGTTTGATTTGTCGGACAAGAGCTGAGTACACCTCGCCAAGATGGATTACAACCCCTTGTACCCGTGTTCCCCAGCTGGATTCCAAGACCTTCCATTCTCCATCGTCGTTGTTCCGGATAACGAAATCAATGACAGCCAACGAGCAACGCAAAATGCGGAGGTTTCGGAAGTCGCCTAGATCCCCGCCTGGGAGTCCGGCAAGTTCTTCCAGAGCGCATACGAGCCCACCATCCGCGATGTTAGCAAGCTTCCGCAGAGTTAAACGCTCCTCCTCCGTAATCACAGAGAGTGGTTGACCCAGTGCGAAGATACACTGGACGATGTCTTGCGAAAGGAACGCTTGAGGATCATTGGCCAAATTGAGGATGATATTCTCGACGTCCATGCCTGCCCGCGTTGGAGCATCATCTCCGTGGACCATGCACTCCAATCGGAATGTCATTTGAGGGATCAGCAAGAAATGGTTCACAATCTAGGAGGGGATGAGTGAACATCGAACTATGTTCCCGACACTCGCATACCTCTCGGTAGCCGTCAATGGTTTGCCATAAACGGAGGATGCCCAGCACTCGTTCGCGACAACGAGCGTTCGGGAGACTGTCCGACCATGCGTAGACTGCGATGCATAATGCCACGCTTACGTATGCCTTGACAAAAGCCAGGAAATCTTGGTGATTCGTAGGAGCTGGGGGGTCTTGCAGGAGGCTCGGCGGATGGGGAAGCGGGGCTGCGGTTTCATGGTTAATCTGTTCAAATATGTCGGGATGAGCTATCATGGATTCCAGCCAAATTCCAAAGGCGAGTTCATGGGTGCCAATGTCTTTGAGCAGCGCGGCAGCGGCCGCGAAATCCCCGTCGGAATTTGAAAGGGCGTCACTCAACGCATGCCATCCTTGGATTCGATCCAACAACTTTGTCGCATCCGAACTGGTGTCTGGATCCCCGACATATATATTCCGAACGTCTTGAACCATATCAAGGAACTTTCCAGAATCGAGATGTCGTGCAACGTCGACGTTGGTCGCGGCTTGAGCAAGTTTAGAAATTGTGTACTTGTCGAGGTGAGAGGGCTCGATGATCTCGGTTAAGTCAACCTTTGCCTATGCTCTACAGTCAAGTTCACAGTGAGAAGGAAGGTTAAGCGAGGAGACATGCCAAGATAAGCTTGGTCAACTCCGGGTTTTGTGAAGCAATGTTCGACAGTAGGCAAGCAAGGCGATACGACTGATCACTGTCCTGGGAGCACAGAGAACCGTTGAGATAGTTTCACCCTTCGAGCAGAAGAAAGCATACAGGTGGTCCAATGACGCTGGAGATCTTATCAGCAAACCGAGAGAGCTGATCGGAGGTCAATTCATCAGAGATCTGCTCTGTCGTGAGCTTGACCGCTTTCTCCAGACTAAAGTCGGCTATGTCTTGGCCGAGATCCACATACAAATACGGGAAATCAGGGTGCTCCCAGTCAGCGTCAGAAGGTTTGACGCAATACATCAAGCGAACTACAATTGCCAGTGAAGGGGATTCAGGAATCAAATCAAGGAGTTGTCTTGCGACCGAGGTAGGATCTTTGGCATTGGCGGGGTCGAGGGAACCAGTCAGAGGAGTGTGCTCCACGGCAGGGAGCGGGTTTGGGCGGTAAGCGAGCGGTAAGGTAGGCTGTTCTGTGGCCAGGTCTCCATATATCGCGAGAGAGAGAGATTCGAAGGCCCCTCGGAAAATCACGAATCGCGTTGCGTACTGTGAGATGATCAGCAGGTGTATGACGTGACCACGTCGAATCCAACCTCGATTGACATATCCACAAGAAATTCGGCACGGTCTCCAGCATATGGGAGCACAGAGTGAACAAGCTCGTTCGTGGGTTTCGGTCGCAGAGCGGGATCCACAGGCATCATCGGAAGGATGTTGAAATAAACATTGAGATAAAACGCGGCAGGTTCCGTCTTCCTGTTCTGATGGTGTTAATCGCCAGCATTCGTGAAGGGGAAAATCGCGGAAACGCACGCGACTACGTCCGGACACTGGGCAAATGGCTGGGTACCGGTAGGAAAGATCCTGATCGTCTTGACCCGCACCGGCGCATTGAATCTGATGGCTGCAAGTTGAGAACTACCGGACGGCTCGAGAGTGCACCATTCCAGTAACATAGCGGATAGCCGTGGCCAAAAGAGCGCGTTCGCGGCTCGAGTGACCGGGAATCGGTGGGTGTGTTGGCCTGTGTTGGCTGGCTCGGGCGAAGCTATACTCGGCTCACGTGGCGCAACAAGCTCTCCCAAATACCACTACCCTCCCTCTCCCCCGGAAACCGTTTCTCCTTTCGATTCTCTCTTAACCTTGAGCTAGCGGAAGGGTATGACGACGATGACCACGCAGACGGGCACTCCAACGCTCTCGCTACCAGAGAAACCCACGACCCAAACCAAACATCGGCAGAGGACGAGAAGCGGAAGTCTTTTGAAGGTCGAACAAGTCGGCGAGGGTTCCGCGGAACAGGACTTGGACCGGAACCTCTACGTGAATATAAATGCAGACTGGGTGAACATGAAAGGTGGTCAAACCCCGTCCATTGCCTCCACCCGATCTCATAGGTTTACCCTCCTTAGGCGCCTGGCTCGTTCACCCCGTCCTCGTCTTATGCGGAAAGATCGTGATTGACACCATCCCAGGAATGAATCAACAGATTAGCTGGACGCTAACAAATCTGCTCTATCTACTCGTGAGTTTCGCCCACTGACTGCGCTCGCGCAGCTCGCGTGACATATCTGACGCCGCGCAGTTCTCGTACTTTGTCTTTCATTGGGCTACTGGGATTCCGTTCCAATCCGACCTGCACGGCGGTGCCTATGATGAACTGACGCTGTGGGAACAGATCGACGGAGGAGCCCAATACACGCCAACGAAGAAATGGCTCATCACGTTCCCCATCATTCTGTGAGCATTATTCCGGATCATGGTTCACGCAACTAATGCCCACACCTCCAGGTTCTTGTTGTCTACCCACTACACGCACTACGACCCATGGTTATTCGCAATGAACTTGATTGCTTTAATTGCGTTGTTGATCCCGCGGTTACCACAGGTAACTGTAGCTCCTGCAGAAAGGAAAACATGAGCTAATCGATGGCTTCAGTTACACCGTCAGCGGGTGCGCTTCATGATGGAAGACCAGCAGCAGTCCGGCATGTCTACGCCCGTCGAGGCTACGTTTGCTGCTTCTGGTTCTACCACGCCGGTTGATGGAAGGACTATCCCCCTAACTATCAAAGAGTCTCATTTCCATTGACGGGACTGTTTCCACGAAATTTCTCCTCGCTGGGCCGTGGTGGGGGTTTGGTGTATCCAGTGTCGTATATCCCGTCATTTCGGACTACTTACTAATATTCAAGCTTCAAGTACCATTCAATCCATGATGTCGAGCCCCCTTGCAATGTATTTAGTCAACCCACCAGCGACGTGTTCTCTTTAATGTTCCCTTTTGGTTCCGGAATATCCCCTCACGTGGGTATGGTTCACGCAGCAATCGTGGGAAGATTTACGCGATAGCCGAACTTCGCGCAGCCCTCATAATTGTTGGGGATCGTTGACTCTTACATACTTGCCCGTAAATCTTTCGCTCACCTCCCACCATGATCATCCCGTCACCCACTGTCAAACCTGAACCCGAAGTCCAAGCAGGATGCTGGTCTGGATTCAAACGATCTGTCCGTGGGAAGAGATCCACCACGAGGACCAAGTTGCCTCCTGGAAGGCTGACTGCGGACCTTGGCAGTGCCCAGCCACAACTTGTATGTCATCATCCCAGGTGCATTAGGCGGATCCTAACATTCGTTGGACGCGTAGCCCGAATACACCTACGCCACCTCGTGCGACTTCTGTGCACATGGCGATCACAACCGTTCCGCAAACTGGTGGCCGGCGGACAAACCCCCTTCGTACTCTCCCATGGGTGGAAATGAAATTTTCCGCCCGGATGTGATGAAGACGATCGAGGAGACCCTAACTACTTTGAGTAGTGAGCTGAGGGAACTGAGTCTCAAGATTCACGGTGGGTGATCTCTTGACGGATGTTACCCCCAGGCTAAATCCATAGCGACGCTGCACAGACCACCCCGAACTCGGTTTCCAAGAAAAGTCCGTTTCTAGGTCCATATTTCCTTCGTCTTTGCCTTAACACCAGTCCGTTGCAGATATGCACACGATACCCTGACGCAGTTCATGTCTTCCAAGGGCTGGGAAGTCACGAAACACTATCTGGAACTCGACACCGCCTGGCGCGCCGAATTTGCCATCGGCACCGGGGGCCGCACACTGGGGGTTAACTCTGAAATGGACGCCTTGCCTGGAATTGGCCATGCGTGTGGGCACAATTTGATCGCTATCGCGGGCGTAGGTGTCGCTCTGGCGGTTAAGACGGCTCTGGAGAAACACAGCGTCCCGGGGAAGGTCGTTTTGCTCGGTACACCCGGTGCGCCGCATTGTTTTTGGATGTTTCTGTTGTCTTGGACTCATTCACATCCATCTAGCTGAGGAAGGTGGAGGGGGCAAGATTATCCTGATAGAACGTGGTGGTTACAAGGATATGGATGCATGTGTGATGTACGTGCGGCCTCTTGCCTTTGACCACTTCCGCCCTCACACGTCTTGTAGGTGTCATCCTGGGCCCGGCCCCTCTGGTTCGATTGGGACAGGACCATCGCTCGCCGTCCAGACGATCCAGGTAGAGTACTTCGGGCACACGTACGTATATTTTCGACCACAACGAACTGCTGAGCTTATGAAACCTTTAGTGCACACGCTTCTGCTGCTCCATGGGAAGCAATAAACGCTCTGGATGCGGCATTCCTCGCCTACTCGAACGTCTCCGTTCTTCGGCAGCAGATGCAGCCAGACCACCGCGTACACGGAATTGTAGAAGGAAAGGATTGGGCTCCAAACAGTACGCTCATGACACCGTTGGGACGGGATTTCCCGTGTTGACGAGCTTATTTTTAGTCATCCCTGACTACGCAAAAATGAGATGGTTCGTTCGTGCCCCAACAGGCGCTCAATTGAAAGTTTGGTGTAAGCGGGTCGTCAGCTGTTTCGAGTCCGTGCCTTTCCATCAATCATGGTCCCCCCATACTCATTCGCGTAGGGCCGCCGCACTTGCGACAGGATGCAAATTCACGATCACCTATGGTGAATTTATGTACGATCTTCTCCAAAATCCAGTCCTTGGTGAGTTCCTGCGATCGAGAAGCATCGCGGCCGGCACTCAAATTAGTTGCGTCATCTAGCGGAGGAACTGGTTTCGACCCTGCACAACAGGTACGGGATGATTGGAACCTCTAGCGAAGGGGCGATCGGGGGGTCTACCGACTTTGTGAGATTGCCCTTTAGTTGGTTTTGTAGATATTCGGACTGACGTGCTGATATAGGGCAATGTGACTTATGAACTTCCTTCTCTCCACCCGAGTTTTGCCATTCCAACAAAACCTGACGGAGGTAACCATACTATCGGATTCACAGAGGCCGCTAGGACGGAGGAAGCCCACGAAGCGACGTTACAGGTTGCCAAAGGACTCGCACTTGTCGGGTTCCGAGTGATCAACGACGAGAAGTTCTTCTACAAGGTCAGCCTCCCAAGCCTCATATTAGTACTGCTACTACAACGCGATTTTCTATACGTCTAGATCAAGGACTCCTTCCACCCCAACAAGTGATCCGAGAACATCTAGAACCAGCTAGGTGTAGTTGGATTCGATTTTCTTGGTCTTGTAGTTTGAAGATTTTATCTCAAACGTCCTTGTACGTTTGTAGTCGAAGTCTGTGGGAACGGACAACGGATGAGGGCAGGTTCCGTCAGCGACCATCTTGTGTTGATAACCTATATCTCGAACTAAATGACATTGGGACTCACAAGTTACGCAAGAGCATCATGATTGTGACTTTTCCGACGTTCGGAATATAGATTGATGCCTGAAACGATGGCGGTGTGAGGAAAAAGCCAAAGGGCGGGACTATGGAGAGGTACCTTGCCTCTCACGTCCTTTTCAAAATTCTTTTCGCTCGAGATGTTCAAGCAAACGCAACCTTGGCGAAGCGAGTCGGTCTTGACCTTGTAGCTTGGGGTTGGGACGGCAGAGATGACGACGTCGGAGATGGCTAAGCATTCTTCAAGGGAGAGTTGGGATGGGTGTGCGACGTGGTGCCTATTGAACCTGTTCTGAGTGGCATTGCTCGCACTGGGGCGTTTAGTGTACTCCTGTGGGTGGGGTTGAGGTGCCGGTTTCCCGTCGCGAACGGAAACGAGATATTCACCTGGATAGAGTCGATGTCCACAGAGAGCACACGAGCACCGTCGTTTGCCAGCAATGCAGCCAAGGGTCGTCCGACCACCTCGGACCTACGGCGAGTTTGTCGGTGTTAATCAATTTCCGCATCCCTAGAACTGCGCACCTGTTAATTACGGTGATAACCCTTCCATACGCTCTATCTCCGTACGGTAATATACGGTTATACACCCCTGCGTGCTCGAGGCATTTCACGATCGCGAGAGGTGTGCACGGAAGGATGGATTTGACCGTCCCCGGCGGAGGTTGATCATTGACGGCGACGGGGATCTCCTCCGCTGAAGAGATATTGGGTTGGGTGAGGAGCGACACGGGCTTGATGAAGCGAATACTGCAATGAAGGTATAGGGCTGGGACTAAGAGGTTGGGGAGAGAGGGAAGACGAACTTGTGGTATAAGTTATAGTGAAAGGCGAAGTGAAGACCTTCGACGTCTTTGAGAGGCGAGACGACCTGTTGAAGGTAGTGGTCCTGTGATGAAGAGGTGAGTCCCCACCGGGGGTTCAGACGCTCACTACGCACCTGCTGGTTACCAAAGATAGGGTAGTAGACCTACAAATCCCGAGCATACAGTCGTCTCAGGGTTCTTCCCAACGCATCAAACTCGAGGCCTCTCTCACCATGATTCCATCAACGCTGTCATCTCCGTTTGCCTCCATAATGGCTTCTTCAACACCATCCCCCTCCCCGTTTTCTGGGCTGAGCGCCGCCCCGATCTCCTTGAGAACAAACTCAAAGCCAAGGCTGGTGCACTGCTTCTTGGTGAACTCTGCATAGAATCGCGAGGGCGCGGCAGAGGTTGCGAGGATTCCCACCAGCTTTGGTGGTTTCGGTAGAGACCTAAGGGCTTGGACGGTCTCGCCTCGGAAGGTATCCGCGATCAGATCTGCCTTGAGCAGGAGGCCTTTGCCCGTGGGATCTGTGGACATTGGCGTTTTCTATTGGGGCGATGTGTCACCCGTGCAAAGCGTTCGTCTAGAGTGGCGACGAGAGCAGATCGAAGAGCGGTTGTGCATGACTCGGTAAAAAAAAAAAAAAGACCAGTGAAAAAGATTGACCGCCACACGTGAACTCGGCCGATGATTTTTTTTAGACCGTGAAGGCGGCCATGCCAAGAAAGGACGGTGGGTTGCCTGGATTGTGTACCTCGAAAATGACATGCAATGACGGCGCACCGCCATCCCATCGTTGTCATCTACTGTGTACTCTATTTTTCCTACTGTACAGACCCCGCGTCGGCATTCTCACCCCTATTACGGCCCGCCACGAGGGATGAAGGAAGCTCGGTGACCTTAAAGAGGCTGAACAAGGATGCTGGGGTTCTCTGCCATGGAGTACAGAGAGATGGCCCCGATTCGGACCGCGCGCCGGGGGCCTGTGGTGTGGGAACGGGACGCGGATCGTTTTGGCAAACCACGGCATACGTTGGTTCGTGGCCAGACAACCACTGGACGGGGCACTGCAGAGTTCTCGTGAGGACCGCAGCCGTCCAGTTAATACGCCGGGCGATTTGACGGGCCAGTGTTTCACTTGGACAGTTCCACCCAACGATGGCCAATAGAGTCCGTCGGAATGAATGCCGTCCCCGTAGACGATCGAGAGCTAGAGGATCCAGAGGACAGACAGGCGGTGGGTCGCTAGCGTTGTTGGTTTTCCATCATCCGCATTTTCCCAAGGCACTCCACAAGCCGATCGCTGGTTCGTCTCTGCCGCTCGTCCACGGGGACGCCATGATGCTTAAAGCGCAGGCCCAGCGCGTTTCAGTCTTCTTTGATCTCCCCATTCACTGACTCCATCCCAGTCCTGCGATGCGATTTTAGCTTCGCACCCATCCTACTACACCTCGGACCCTTGTTTACCACCTCTTTGCCGTCCCGTATGCCGTTCAACGCAACGCTCGATGGGCCCGTGGACCCCCACCTTCTGAAAGCGATTGAGAAGGATTTGAGTGCCATGTCCGTGGTTTACGTCCAATCACGCACACCGTTGAGGCTAATCCCATTCCGACTCTTCTAGTCATTCAACGATTGTACGTTCCTTCTGGTCGAGATACAAACCCCCACAGTCGTCTCACCGGTCGTGCCACGTCCGCCACCCCCTCCCTCAGCTCGTCGGTTTCGCAGGTTTCACGATTTTAATTTACGATCACATCATCACTTTCGCGGACGAGGTTTGTCCAGCCCCCATTCCAGCAGCACCCCTTGGTTGACGTCCCATCCCAGGTAAAATACATCTGGCTCAAACTGCATGGCCTTCGTGAGTCCCCTTTCGTCGACCACCCCCCCGCCACTCATCTCCCCCCCCCAAAGCTGCGTACCTATTCTTGATTGTAAGCATGAGCCGGGTCTCCCGCCGTCGGCCCACGCACGACTGATGGTGCACCCCCAAGAACCGTTATTTGATTCCCCTGGGTTTCATCATGAACCTATACTGTCTGTTTTCCCTAAAAATCCGTCCTTTTATCTCTCTCTCATACCGCCACAGCATACCTAACGGATTGGGACCCCGAGGTACGTAAAGCATACAAGCACGTGTTCATATTTCTCACGGTCGCCTCAGGTGTAAGCGCCAATTTGGTTCCGAGGCAAGTCGATCATTCAACTGCTCCCCCCATGTAGATGCGCCAGATACGTCCGCTACGAGGGCGTAATGACCGTCTTTGGCATTAACCTGGTCGGCCTCATGATGCTCCTGCGGTGCGCACCACCTCTCTGCATCGTCAGCTCCTCACGTTGACCCCGTTTCAGCATACGGGCGATATACAACAAAAGCAGGAAGGTCGTATGGCCTGTCGCAACATTGCTCGCTGTCGAGTTTGGTTACAACTCCTGGCTGCTTTACTACGGCATTCGTAAGAATAACTCGAGTTCATACCGAACCAACCCATTGACATCGTTCTGCCTTAGCCGCTCATCACATTGGCCCCAGGTTCCGTTCGTCTATTTCCCTCACACATTTTCGTCTTCAAGAGGCCCTGACCTAGCGTTTCTAGCGTGCACTATGGTGTTTAAACAGGAAATGTGCGTGTGATGCTGACCACAAGCGCAAGGCCCACCCGCTCATCTATACCTTTTCCTTAGGACAAAGCTGGCCGCCGGATCTGCGTGGTTACCATTGCTGTACGATACGGTCGTGGTCCTTCTCACCATCTACAGGGCCATCCGACCCCAGTCTATCCCTGGTTATTGTCACAGTCAAATCTTGCAAACGGTTCTGGCCGAAGGGTTGATTTATTACAGGCGAGGCCCCTCGGCACCAACCCTTGGTCTTCCCCCCCACTGATATGTCCGTTTCTCGTCGGTTTCCCGACTAGTGTGATCTTCTCCATCACCCTTATCCTCGCGATCATGATTGCTGTTGCAGAGCCCAGCACACAGAATATAACCGCACAGTGAGCGTCTGGCCTTCTCGTGTTTCGTATCGGCTGTATCCTTGTTGCTAACAACCTCGCCTGGACGGCCCAGACTCGAGCTCCTGTAAGTTGGAATTCCATCCTACCCCCCGCCCCCTGCAGGGTACTGACCGCGGACTCTACCCAATCGCAATTCTTCAGTTTGACGGTGCGTCCGTTCCAAGAATTTCCTCCGAAAACCCCCCGAGTCTATATATGCTCATTCCCCATCACAACTGCAGGTAGCGATGATGTCGCGAATCACCATCGATTTGAAGAAACGCGCCAGGAAGGACGAAGATGACGATCTGGCGGGTCACCCGTACTGTTACCAAATGTCACCTCTCCGATTCCGTGACGTTGTCACGGGCAGGAGGAGTATGACCACCAACGTCAGGCCCCACCTCCCTCCTGGGATACGGAACCCAGGTCACCCCGGAGGCGTCGAAAGTGCAATCCTCTTCGCTCCGGGGGTTACCGCTAACAGCGAAACTCGGGCCGACGAGGCATCCGAATGGTGATCAAGTTTCCCGTCTCCTCGAGACCTGGCACACCCTCGTCTCTCTCTCCGATGACCTCGCTGCGTCTGTTTCGCAGGTGCCCGAAACCCCCGCTTGCTTATGTAAGATAGTCAACATTTATTTCGTACAGTTTGTGTCATTCATATTGTACTAATGTATCATACGAGAGGAGCGCTATATGTATTTCACTCCGGAACGAGACGACGAGTATATATATTATATATCATATACACGAGAGGAACCCCGGTCCGTCGGATCTCCTGCGGATAAAAACGGATTGGTGATTTAGATTCGCTTCTGGCACGTTGGTAAATCGTAAATCGCCTGACGTGTGTTTGGTGTGGTGGGATTGTGGAACTCACCCGCCTCTGCTTGAAGCATCCCCACAGCGGGACGTCCAATCCGATACGTACCGAATTCCCGGACGGAACTCTGACAAACGACTAAGCTTAGAGTGCCAAGCGATTCAGAGTGACCATTCAGTGGGTACAGCATTTCGGGTTCAACCCCGAAACTCTTCGTCTATTACGAGGGTCAGTTACACAGGCAAAAAAAAAAGTTCAGCTGACATAAAGTAGTACAACAGCACCGTGGGGCAGGGAGAGTTGAAGTTGAATAAATGAAAAAAAGAGGGGGAAAAAATCCGGGGGTGCCAAGAGGAACTGATTTGTGAATAGTAACGGATAGCGCTGGACGGGAGACAGACGACAAGTTCAACGAAGGGGAATCGCCACGACGTGAGTCGAGAGATCAGCCATTCAGGCGCCGTGTTTCACCCCATTGACCTTGGCGGGCAACGAGCGCTCTTCCATCGGCACGTCTTCCAGCCCTTTATCCAAGCTGGAAGTTTCCTCTTCGTCCTCCATGAGTTGACGTGCTCGCTAAGACGACGAGCTTCAGAATCGCCCCATCTCGATGCAGTGATAAAGGGTACCGTACCTTCATGGCTTCAGCTTCGTTGGAATAATGCCTTCCGCGAGCCTGGACAAACGCCGCGTGTTTCTCAGCAGCTGGAGAAGAAATTCGGAGGATTAGCCGTATCCCACAACATAGATTTGACACCTACCCTCCGGATCCATTTCTTCCTCTTCCTCAACTTCCTCATCGTCGGGTCCAAGAACCCTTCCGCCCGAAATATCACCCTTTGCTTCATGGGGCAAGCTGAAACTCGTGCTCCTGCTTGAGCTTCCGCTCCTCGATCGGATACTTCCGGTGCCGGACGATGATCGACCGTTAGGTCCACTAGAGAACGAGGCTCTGCGCGGGGAAACAGGAGGCGAAGGAGGCGGTTGTTCCGTGCTGACAGGAGATTGCAGAACGGGGGAGTTCACCCCGGAATTGTTTCCCGCCAGATCCAAATTGGGGATATCTAGGGTGACGGAACAAGGTGATGTTGAGATTTGAGCCGGGGCAAGGGCTGCGAGATGATGTTCGGCCTTACCTCCTTCAAACTCGTCCGTTTCAGCGTTGTATCTAACGTACGGAGTCTTTGGTTCGGTGATTTTCATCTGACTATCTTTCTGGGCCTCAGTCAGAGCAAGATTCTCCTCGTCCCATTGCAAACTGGGAGCAGCAGAGTCAGTTAGTCAACCGTGCTTCACCCTCGACAGTGCGGGTATGGCACAATGGCAGCAGCCACTGTCACCAGAGGCCATTTGAGAGATCTTGATCGCTGGATGAAACGACTCACTGTTGGGTATTGGTGCTGGGAGCATTCTTGAGGATTCCCTTTGGCTTGACGATGGAGGATTGGCGGGAGGGCAGGGGAGGAACAGGCGGGGTGTTTTCAGTAGTAGAAGTCATGTTGAGTGGAAAGATGGAGACGGATGAATCACGTGAGGTAACTCTGTGGTCGTGAGGCATGACTTCATCCCGTCCTATAGGGTATAAATAAGAGTACGAGATCGTAACAGGCATTAATCGTGATGGGAACGCAGGGCATCTAAAGACCTCTTTGTATCCCACTCCTCCCCAGCTTCGTCCCATGTCCATTCATCGCCGGTGGTTGGATTAGTGGGCTTAGCACCAGTTGGACGTCGAGCGGGAGGCGGGGAAGGACTGTGAACTCTCCTCATCGCAACGTCATCTGGGTCTACCTCTACATGAAACGGTGTGGATGAACCCGAAGGGAAAGACTTCAAATCCGGCGTTAATGGGCGAGGGTGTGTCACGGATGTCGCTCTCGTCGCGGTCGGGGGTTCTGGGTTCTCGACATCGTACTTCGAATGGGTAGATCCGGACTCATCGACTGTCTCGTCTTCCTCGTCAGAGTCATCGGCCTGAAATAACTGCTCCCGGTCACCACTAAGGCGAGAAGAATCATCAGTCAAAGCGAGTGGTGGAGTGTGTGCTTTGACGATGGAGTCGATCAGCCAGAACTGAAGAATGTTCATGATGATTGGGAATAAACCCATGACACTTGACATCGGTGATTAGTGCAACGAAATCCGGGGAGGATGAGAATGCAACATACAAAATAACCTGAGCAGCATCTCCGTTCCCCAGCCAGCTCAACAACCACTCTCCGATCTTGGAGATTCCAGGCCAAATGGCGAACAAACCGACCACAACGAGTTTCATAACAGTCAAACAAGCCAGGTAGACAGCAAGTTGGCGTATCCAGTAGACAAAGGTCGGTGGGGATCCGTATTCCCCGGACCTGAACCCCTCGAGGCCTAGCTTCTCGGACAGAAGGAGAGTAGCCCCTTTGAGACAATAGTAAATTATACCGACGCCTATCGCCCACGCGCTGTTAGCTCGTAGCCAAAGTGAAATATCTGTAATGGACGCGCACCCAGCGTTGTGTCTACGAGGATATTGAGGAAATACAAGACACATGCGTTTCCGGACGCGACGTGGGCGACAACATCCGATATGAGTAGGTTGACCCCGTGGACGAACATTTGGCCGGCCAGCTGTTTAGCGACGTCGAATAGCCAAATCCTCCATGGACGCTTCGGAGACTCTCTCTGTCGCTTGTAGACGAGAGAGAGGATGACGAGGATACCCAACAAACCCTGGACTACCTGTATGGTTGGTTCACGGATGGTTAGATCGCGTCGGGGCGAGAGAGACGGTCTGTACGCACGAGAGCAGTCGGGCCGAGGAGACGACAGGAGTGTTTATCGACGTCGGGATAGTCGTCGGGGGGTCCATCATCCAGGAGTGAGGGTGGTAGTAGAGATGGCATTGGCGCTCCGTAGTCCAATCAAACACAACTCTCCCTCTCCTCCGATGCCGAACCCGTAATTACGAATAAGCGCGGCGATAAATGATCATACGGCTCAGAGTGAGACCATCTTGGCCTTCGACACAAGGTATATAAGCACCCGGTCGACCTCCCGAGGCAGACACCCTTGTGTTCTCCCCCCCCATCCCCTAAGAATGGTCGGTCCCCCGCATCCCACCAGTATTCACTACCGCCCACTGACAAGATTTACAGTCCTCTACCGAAGTCGTCATCGTCGCTGCCTCGCGTACTGCCGTGGGATCTCTCAACGGTGCCCTTAAGACCCTCACCGCGCCGCAGCTCGGCACGATCGCGTTGAAGCATGCTCTCGATACCTCCAGGGTCCCCCCGGAGCTGGTCGAAGAAGTTTACTTCGGTAACGTCGTCCAGGCCGGCGTTGGTCAATCCCCCGCTCGCCAGGTCGCCATCGCCGCTGGAATCCCATCATCATCCGACGCCACGACGGTGAACAAAGTCTGTGCTAGCGGCTTGAAATCCATCATCCTTGCTTCCCAGACCATCTCCACCGGCGACAACAGCATCGTAGTTGCTGGCGGGATGGAGAGCATGAGCAACGCTCCGTACGTGTAATCTTTTCACCTAATCAGATCGATCTTAGCTTCGATCTCCCCATTCAATGTTTCTGACTCGCATTGTTTTCCTGTCATCTTCTTAGGTTCCTCATCCCACGACAGAACCCATTATTCGGAAAGTTCGAAGCTAAGGATTCATTGGAGACCGATGGTCTCTGGGATGTGTACAATAAGTTCGCCATGGGCAACTGTGGCGAAGTTATTGGTGACAAACACCAGATCACTCGTAAGGACATGGACGACCACGCCATCGAGTCTTACCAGCGTGCCGAACGCGCCTGGAAGGCCGGTGTCTACGATGCTGAGATTGCTCCCGTAACTATCAAGGGCAAGAAGGGTGACACCATCGTCAAGGAAGACGAGGAATACAAAAAGGTCATGTTTGACAAGATCCCCACTCTCCCCGGTGCTTTCAAGAGACCCGATGGAAAGGTCACCGCCGCCAACTCCTCCAACCTTAACGACGGCGCCTCCGCTCTTATTCTCATGTCAGCCGCCAAAGCATCTGAGCTCGGCATAAAACCATTGGCCAAGGTTATCTGTGAGTATTGCCCCCATCTGCAATGATCCCGCACGCATATATCTGACTATCTGATCGCCAGCTTATGCTGATGCGGGTGTTGATCCCATCGACTTCCCCGCCGCTCCCACTGTCGCCATCCCCAAGGCTCTCAAGAAAGCTGGCCTTACCGTTGACGACATCTCCTTGTTCGAGATTAACGAGGCCTTCTCCGTCGTCGTTAACATCGCAGAGAAGGTTCTTGGCATCCCAAGGTCCAAAGTCAACGTTAACGGTGGCGCCGTTGCCTTGGGTCATGCCATCGGTAACTCCGGCTCGCGTATCGTCGTTTCTCTCGTCCATGCTCTCCAGCCTGGCCAGTATGGCGTCGCCGGTATTTGCAATGGGGTGAGTCCATACCCGACTCCGACTGGGGTAGCCACTGACGTCGTCTTCGCGTGCAGGGTGGAGGAGCTTCCTCTTTGGTTATCCAAAAGCTATGAGCATGCTTTGTGTGACACCTTTTTAGAGACAGACCTGAGCTTATCTACGTAGTGGGATTTGAAACACAATGTAATAGTGAACATGAACAACACGATGGCCAATGGCTCACATCCAAGATTTGAGCGACCCGCAGTCTTGGAGTGTGATATGGGCAGTGGTACCAGATGATGACTTCAGAGAACGTCGTGCCTACCGGCCTGATTCCAGACCATATAGGCATGAAGATAGTCCAACCTCCCCGAGAGAAGCTCATGTTGTCGATCTCAACAACATGAGCTTCTCCCGGGGTGGTTGGACCAACACAACATAAGTTCAACTCCGAGGGGGCCGGACCCCTTTGCTCGTCGCCCTTTTCCCTTTGCCCGTCGCCCTTTTCTCCTCTTGATCCCACCCACACTCACCCATGCCATCCTTTCCATCCTTTCGTCGTGCATTACCGGCCGATATCAATAAGGAATCGACTGTCACGATGGGCCTGGGAGTCCTAGCGGCAGCCAATCCAGTTGTGGTTGCCACCGCGTACACCTGGAATCGCTGGGCATTTGTGGAGCGCACTCGTTCAGAAATTGCCCGGCTAGAGAAACTTGTACGAACCTTCCGCCGGATGGAAGAGACGGCCGACAGAGAGTTGGGTCAGCAATTGGTCGTAGCTAAAGCAAAGCAGAAGAGGTAAGCTTCGCATTTATCTTTCAAATCCCTGCTGGAAACATTGATTATCTCCAAAGCTGCCTTGCACGGTGGGAGAATTTGGAAAGGGTCTTCGAAACGACCTGGTTTCCATATATTCGATTCCAGGAAGTTCGTGACGAGTTCGCCCGTGCCAGTAGAGAGACGAATGATCTGCATGGCGATGTGACTGTAAGTTTTCAGTATTCCAGCCACATAAACGCATCTCAGCACATCACACTCAGGGATTGAGGAAAAAAGAAATCGAAGTGATGGAAAAAATCATAGACGATATCATCAAGTCCAAGGTCTGAATCGAATGGCTGGCTTTTCAACGTTCAACTGCCAATGTCGAGGAGATCCTCACCTTATTCATGGTACGTCGCAAGTCTCCCACCCTGTTCCTCAAGGTCGGCAACACCCAGGTGACAATAAAAAACAGGTCAACGCCTTCCACCATCAGTTTTGCATACGCTCACTCGGGAGTCCTTATGGGCATAGTACTTAGAAGGGTGCCAGTAGCCGAGGTTTATTAGCCAATAAATCGGTGGTCGTCTGTTGGACTTTGAAGGAATAAAATGTTGGCGGTCTACACAGGGTGACATTGGTGACGGCGGACGTGGCAAGTCAACCTCAACCATGGACGACGGCCTCCTTCTCAATACCCTCCTGATATATCAGCACCTCCTCACGGTTGACGAGGAGAGTGAGGCTCAAGACCGCCTCTGATTACTCGCCGCCACTCTGATCATCGGATCAAATGAAGACTACATGTGGGTGGTGAGGAACCGTCGCCGTCGCCACCAGTACCTCGGCCTAACCTCCTTGCAAACCCTCGAGTAGACCGGGGTTCCAAAGAATAAATGATATCGACTTGATTCCAGATGAGGGGTTTGGAGACAATATCCCCGTCCCGACAGAGCGGTCGGGGTCCTGACAGTTCCCTTATAAGTACATGGATATTCATGTGTACATGTCGCAGCCTTACGGACAGTCACTCATTATGTACGGATGGTTTGTCAGCCCCATTCGAAATGGGCGACCGCATAAAATATGCGAAATAAAATACAAGAAAAATACCACCCCTGCAGGACGTCAAACGCGACCTCGAATGGATGAAAATTGGACGAGTAATCCGCGATTTTCGAACGGCGGTTGAGCGAGGATTGCCAGCTCACCGCACGGATT